>ERZ1066122.21-NODE-21-length-215500-cov-9.211506_pt1 | contig 215500 bp, 180 predicted proteins | sample MGYA00382769_ERZ1066122 | MGnify/ENA primary metagenome ERZ1066122 (study PRJEB33369, sample SAMEA5778352) | biofilm metagenome | biome: Industrial cooling water; feature: Water cooling tower basin; material: Biofilm | place: United Arab Emirates | collected...
GTATTTCGCCTGCACTGCCGGCGGGACTCGTTTTTGATTCGGCCACTGGTGTAATATCCGGAACACCTACCGAAGTAACCTCAACGGGATCGTACACTGTAACCGCACTAAATTCAGGCGGCAGCGTGTCATTTGACGTGGTGATCACGGTCAACGATGTAACTCCGGGCGGTCTGTCGTACAATTCACCAAACACCTTTACAATCGGAAGTGCGATTAACCCGCTCTTGCCGACAGTTAATGGAAATGTTACCGGTTGGAATATTTCGCCTGCACTTCCTGCGGGACTCGTTTTTGATTCGGCCACTGGTGTAATTTCAGGAACACCAACTATCATCACGCCCACCGCGAGTTATACCGTAACCGCACAAAATTCAGGCGGCAGCGTGTCATTTGACGTGGTGATTACCATTATTCAAGATCCACCGTCAAATCTTAGTTATATAACGCCCTCTATTTTAACACTGGGGCAGACCATTATTTCGCTAAACCCTTCGGTGACGGGCGATGTTGACTTTTTCACGATATCACCCGATTTTCCTGTCGGTCTCGCTTTCGATCCGGTTTCCGGGGTGATCTCCGGAATTCCCGCGCAACTAATGGAAAGCACACCGTACACGATTACGGCATCAAATAGCGGCGGAAGTACTACATTTATTTTAACGCTTTCAATTGTAGAGCCTTTGCCCGATTCACTGCAATATTCATCACCCGCGACTTTGGCCATAGGTAATCCAATCGATCCTTTAATTCCCAGCTATTTAGGAGTCCTGGCGTCTTTTACAATCTCCCCTTCTCTACCCGCAGGGCTATTTTTAAATTCGCAAAACGGTACGATTAGTGGCACTCCTTTAAACGTGTCGCCCATGACATCGTACACAGTAACCGGCTCCAATACAGGGGGATCGATTAGCTGCATTTTAGAATTAGAAGTTGTGGATACTGAACCCACGGGCTTATCATATCCTACGCCGAACGTTTGGATCGTTAATATGCCAATAAACCCTCTTACACCGGAAGTTAGCGGCTCTAATCTTGTGTTTTCAATCGAGCCTGAATTGCCTGAAGGACTTTCCTTCGATACGGTAAGTGGTGTAATTTCAGGAATGCCCACCGAAGTTTCGCCGCAAGCAGTTTATACCATTACCGCATCAAATTCTTCGGCTTCGGTTTTCTTTGATATCTTGATTACGATTGAGGAAGAATTAGGAGTAGTTCCACCAGCTTTTTCATCTGTTGTTCTTTACCCGAATCCGTTTACGTCGTACATTCAGATTAAGAATGCACCAGATTATCTAAGGTTCCGACTTGTAGCGACCGATGGAAAAATACTGCGGGAAGGCGAGACAGAAGAGTTATTGGACCTTTCGGGTATTGCGACAGGAGTGTATCTTCTTGAGTTGTGGTCCGGAAATCAGAAGCAGGTATATAAAATCATCAAAAGAGACTAAGGAGGCTACGGCCTCCTTCTTTTATGTAGCGATTCAAGCCAATCTGCCGGCACAATGCCATAATCACTTTTGATTTTATCAGTCGACAAAACGCTGTAGCCCGGCCTTTCTGCCGGCGCGCCAAATGCGGCGGACGAAATCGGAATCAACTCGGGATTAAGGTCGTGCATTTTAAATATTTCTGTTGCAAACTCGTACCATGTGGTTACGCCCTTATTTGCAAAATGATAAATGCCGAATGTTTTTTCTGCCGCCCTGACTATCGTACTGATTGCCTCCGCAAGATCTAATGCCTGAGTAGGTGATCCGTATTGATCGTTTACGATGCGCAATGTCTTCCCCTGACCGGCCAACTGAAGCATCGTTTTATAAAAATTCTTGCCAAAGTCTGAATAAATCCACGACGATCGCAAGATAATGTGTTTGGAATATTCCGCACTTATGTTTTGCTCGCCCGCCAGTTTCGACTTACCGTATACATTCAGCGGGTTGGCAACATCATTTTCTGTATAAGGTGAATTTCCATATCCGTCAAACACAAAATCCGTAGAGATATGAATAAGAATCGCATCTATTTCCCTGCAAGCGATGGCTACATTTTGCGCACCTTCGGCATTTATCTTATATGCACTTTCCGGTTCGGATTCAGCGCGATCGACCGCCGTATAGGCCGCCAAATTCACTACGACATCTGGTTTGATGTTCGCAAATGTTCTCTTTAACAGAGTCAGATTTGTGATATCCGCGTCTTGTCGGCCCAGGAAATGCCATCGTATATCAGCATTTTGTATTTCCTGAAGTGCCAGACCGACCTGACCTGAGGCTCCTGTAACTGCTACTACCATACCGGTCGCGAGTTCTTAAGTGTCGGCTGAAGTCGATCCCGGTCTGAAATCAAATATTCTTCCATTTCAGGCCAATTAATATTCAAATCCGGATCGTTATACGCTATTCCGGCTTCATGCTCTTTGCTATAGAAATCATCGCATTTATATGCAAACAGAGCCGTATCGCTCAAAACCAAAAAGCCGTGTGCAAATCCTTTGGGAATGAAAAGTTGCTTATGGTTGTCTCCGGATAAGATAGCGCTTACATAGCGCCCGTAAGTGGCGGATCCCGGCCGAATATCTACGGCAACGTCAAAAACCTCACCATGCACTACACGCACAAGCTTGGCCTGCGTAAACTCACCGGACTGATAGTGCAATCCGCGGAGGACTCCCCGGGAGGAAAACGATTCGTTGTCCTGTACAAACGTCGTATCGACTCCGGTTAATCGTTTAAAATCCTGCTGATTGTACGTTTCTGCAAAATACCCGCGTGCATCCTTTCTAAGGATAGGCTCGATTAAAAAACATCCGGGTATTTCCAATTCGTGTACTATCATGACAATAAACTAATCAGATACTGCCCGTATCCGCTTTTCATCAAAGGAGCTGCAAGTTTTCGTAATTGTGCCTCGTCAATAAATCCGGACTGATATGCGGCCTCTTCAATCGATCCGATTTTCAACCCCTGACGATCCTCAATCACCTGAACAAATTGTGATGCCTGCATCAGGGAATGAAATGTTCCGGTGTCCAGCCATGCCGTTCCGCGATCCATGATCTGTACTTTTAGCTTTTTCCGAATCAGATACTCCCGATTTACGTCGGTAATTTCAAGTTCGCCGCGGTGACTGGGCTTAATGGAACCTGCAACTTGTACCACCTCGTTATCATAAAAATAAATCCCGGGAACGGCATAATTAGATTTAGGAACTGCAGGTTTTTCTTCGATAGAGAGTACATTTCCATTATCATCAAACTCAACGACCCCATATCGTTCGGGATCCTGCACATGATATGCGTAAATAACACCCCCGTCAGGATTGTTATTAGCGCGCAACAAGCCTGATAATCCACTTCCATAAAAAATATTATCTCCAAGTATAAGTGCAACCTTATCACTTCCGATAAACTCTTTTCCGATTATAAACGCTTCGGCCAGACCGTTAGGGTGCTCCTGTACTGCATAATCAAACCGACAACCCAACGCAGATCCATCCCCCAATAATTTTTGAAACAGCGGGAGATCGTGAGGTGTCGAAATGATAAGAATTTCGCGTATTCCCGCACTTAGAAGCGTAGACAGCGGATAATATATCATCGGCTTGTCATACACCGGCATTAATTGTTTGCTTACCGCCAATGTTAAGGGATGCAGTCGTGTACCCGAACCTCCGGCAAGTATTATTCCCTTCATGATGCAGCTTTAGATCTATTTCGGTAAAATTTTACTAAACCGGCGATAATTCCGACTGCAAGCAACAGAATTAACGGTAATAAATATTTTTTACGTCCTTCTGTCCCTGAAGTCCGCTCTATGTTCAGCGTGCTGTCACTGAGCTTTATGATTTTATCCAGACTCACCAATTCGATTCTAAACATACCTTGCTCTTCGATCAATAAATCCTTTGTACGGATGACGTCATTTAACTGCGAATCGCCATTTACGACCGTTCCACCACCGGAATTACCGCGTGCAATACTTTCCAGAATCGCGTCAATTTGTCCGATAAGCTTCTCATTGGTAATTATTTTGGAGCGTACATTGTAGAGACTTTGTTCCTGAACTTTCCGAAAATACTCGCTGTCATTCAAATAGTTCATCAGCGGATCGATCAGTTTTTTACTGTCTGTTTCGCCCACGGTGACAAGCGTAAGCATATGGTATGTATAATTCTTACTGGTTGTATTGTCAACTACCAATGTGTTCATATCGCCATCTTCAGCGAGCAATTCCATCGTCTTGAAATTTAATTCATTGCGATTGGCAAAATTGTAAATGTCAACTACCGGCTTAAGTTTGATGCCAACCAGTCGTCGAGGCTGCTGAATACCGATAGACTTTAAAAAAGCAGTATCCCGATCCTTAATCCGGGCATCGAGCAAATCAATTTTTGAAGTGAGGTAATCAATACTATTGAAATTAGGGCGAACGATTAGCTGGTGTTCGTAGGTTTTAAAACTATCCAGAAAATATCCGGCAGCAAATCCAATGACGACTATTCCGATAACCCAAAAAATCTTGCGGATTATCAACTGTAAAAGGCTAAAAAACACATTGCCCACCGATCCGAAAAAATTTCCAATCGAAGAAGATAACGTTTTTAAATCTACCTCATCATTTTCGAGAGGACGCGACGGAGTTGTGCTCATAAATTATTGCTTTACTTCTAAAATTTGTTCCAGTATTCTTATGGTAATTAAGTAGGTCGGTTTTACGCCAGTAGTTCCGAGTCCGCCCGATGCAAGCGTACTTCCTGTTTCGAGCGGATTATCCGATGCATAATAAGCATACCGCACTTTAACTTCCGGGTTAATGCTTTTGCGGATTTTTGATGCGGATTGAATGGCTTTCTGATAATACGCTCCTTCCATTTCAAGTCCGATAACTCCCCAGGTCGACTTGTTAAAGAAGGTAAGTAGATCTTTATTTTGTAAGGATGTTCCTAAAACGGTTACCATCGGCCCGGAATAAACAGGTATTCCCTGCCCCTCAAAAAGCTCCGGTGTTAATTCATTGAAGAATGGATAATTATCTCCGGTTCCTTCGTTAATATGCGCAGAAGGAATCATGATATCACCCTTTTTCCCTTCCAATATGCCCGCCTTACCCATGATGGATACCGACTCGACGTTGAGGAATATCTTATTCTCTCTGGTTTCGTGGTATGGTTTGAGCAGCTCATCGATAGTTTCATAAGCTTGTTCCCCAAAAGCATAATCCATAACGATCAAAACAGGGTCGTTATCGGTATGTTTTACATGGCTAAAGCCCGTTTTCTTCCAATCAATTTTAGCGGTGTCAAAAACCTGTACATCGATGTTCGTGCCCGAGGTGTCCGGTAAAAAAATCATCCCTGACTGCGTTGCAAAGTTGACAACCTTCTGGCGGATTTCCGAAGCTCCGGGTCGACTTAATTCTTCATAAACATAGAAATCATCCTGATCTTTATATTTATTTTTTAAAACATGCGTAGCAAAAAGGGAGTTCATCACACTGTGCATGTTTGCACTGATAATGTGCAATGGGCGGTGGATTAATCCGTGTTCTTTCAACACCTGCTTAATTCGCGTTGCCCAAATTTCACCGTGAATGTGATGCCCGAGACGCTCCCGTAAAACCGGACTAAATGTAATGGTGCGCTTGTTGCTCTCCAAAATTTCCTCCATGGCGAGCTTACCGAGCCAATAAATTAAGTGAAGGAAGCGATCCGGATTATCCGGTGTCGCGAAACTTCCATAAATGTCTGAAACCTCCGCGAACGTGCGTCCGAGAATATTTGCCGTGTGTGATATCGCAATTTCTTTGTCGGTTTGACCTAATTTCTCACCCTTCAGAACCGCCTGTTCCAACTTGTGCCAATCCCGTGAAACTTCACCGCTCTCATCCAGCAGTACGCGATTTTTTATCTTGTGTGACTCAATAAAAATAAACGTAAGATGCGTCAGGATGTCGTAAATGTCGGAGCGACCTCTTGTGATTTCAACATTCATTTGCTCTTCGTCGATGCGGTAGCAGTTGCGACGGCGCTTGGGAGGCACTATAGGTGTAAAATGCGATTTGGAATATCCCTCGTCTGAGGTTAAATTAATGAAACGACATTCTTCGATACCCACCGGAAGCCGCTCTATAACATACAGAAGTCCGTTTAATTCAACCTTTTCCTCCGCAATACTTCCGTAAATTTCGGGGCGCAACTGGAGCAGAGCCTCGCGAAGTGTTTCACCCGATACACCCATCGGCTTGTAAAAGCCGCGGTTAAATAAATGGCGCATGGTTATGTACAACTTCTCGACGGCGCTGGACGACTCCTGAGCACGTGACCGAACAATATTTTTAATCTCCTTCATGGTTGAATTTGCGCAAATTTAGAGTATTATTCCTTAAACAGTGCATCGGCAATTTTCCGATCATTGCCCAGACGCGGCACTTTATTCTGACCACCCAATTTTCCAACTGATTTCATATAATCCTGAAAACCACCTTTTTTTACGTGCGTAATAACTGCCCGTCGCAGCACATTACCCGTAATTAAATCGTCATAATATGTATTCTGAGCCCGAAGCGTATCGTCTATTACCCTGGCAAACTCTTCCACATTATCCGGCAGGCGCGCAAATTCAACAAACCATTCGTGATAAGGGAGGCCAATAACCGGTGTGATTTGCGGGGCAACAGTAAACTCTGTAATTTCTGCACCGGTCGCAGATATCGCTTGCTGCATTGCAACTTCCACCTCCTTGCCAATGACATGCTCACCAAAAGCGGAAATGTAATGTTTAACCCTGCCTGACACAACGACGCGGTACGGTTTAAGCGACGTAAATCGCACGGTGTCGCCAATATTATATGCCCATAATCCGGCATTTGTAGAAATTATCAGCACATAGTCGGTTTGAAGTTCCACTTCGCCCACCGTATATCGACGCGGATTTTCAGTGTGAAATTCGTCAACTCGTATAAATTCGTAAAAAATTCCACTGTCAAGCAAAAGCAACATTCCTTCCTCATGTTGCGAATCCTGGTAAGCAAAAAATCCTTCTGAGGCCGGAAAAAGTTCTATACTGTCTACCCGCCTGCCAATTAAGCGCTCAAATTTGGCGCGGTACGGCTCGAAATTTACACCTCCATAAATGAACAAATTAAATTGCGGGAAGATATCACCAACCGTCTTTCCGGTTCGCTGCATAAGTTTTTCAAAATACATCTGAACCCATGACGGAATCCCGCTGATTAAGGTCATGTTTTCCGGAAGCGTTTCCTCTACAATCGCATCTACTTTCTGTTCCCAGTCTTCAATGCAATTCGTCGCCCACGTGGGCATTCGGTTGCGCTGGAGATACGCCGGAACGAAATGCGCCACTATACCGGAAAGCCGACCCAATTTGATACCGTTCTTTTCTTCCAGTTCCGGACTTCCCTGCAGAAAAATCATCTTGCCGTCTACAAATTCGGCTTTGCCGGTCTCATTTATGTAATGCAGAATCGCATTGCGTGCCGCCTCGATATGAAATGGCATCGAATCGGCCGTAAGCGGAATGTACTTTGAGCCGGACGTCGTGCCAGAGGTTTTGGCAAAATAAAGCGGCTTACCCGGCCACAAGACGTCCGGCTCCCCGGCCACAACACGATTGATGTACGTGGAAAAGTCTTCGTAATCACGAACCGGTACGCGCTGCACAAAATCGGCGTGCGTGCGGATTTCGCCAAACTTATGATCGTTGCCAAAAGCAGTCTTCCCGGCGCGGCGTAGTAATTTTTCAAACACGCGTTGTTGACTTTCAATCGGATTATCCGACCATTTTCGGGTTTTATACACGACGATACGTGCAAATATCCGCGCGGCTATCGTTTTTATTGAACTCATTAGTCGAACGAAATAAAATGTAACGGATCCACGGGGTAGCCGTCTTTCCACAATTCAAAAGCTACGGAAATGCCGGTAGACTCGCTATACGCAGTTCCCGCAAGTGCGATCACCTCACCGGATTTGACCGGATCACCCTGCCGCTTATTTAGCGTGGCTACCTGTTTGTAAACGGACAAAAAGCCATTGCCATGACGCAAAATCAGGACGTTTCCGTTAGTGGGAGTCCAATCGGCAAAGATTACATTTCCTGCCGAAACCGCCTTTACCGGCGTATTCTTCGGCACTGCTACCTCAACGGCAAATTGTTTCCGCGTGATGTTAAACTTTTTTAGCACAATACCTTTCAAAGGTGGGAAGAATACCAACGCTCCGCTGGTTTTTGCCTGTTCGAAAAGATTGTATTTGTCTTCCCGCTCGACTTCATTTCGCAACTCGATTTCCCGCTCAGACGGACCGGAAGCGGCTGTGATCTGCTGCGGTTCAGGGGTGATGGAATCTTTGTCGAGTTGCGCAAAATCGACATTGCCGGTAAGTACCTCCTTAACGGAAGTTAAGTACGCTTCATTATTCCGAAGTACCGTAGTCAATGAATCTGATTTTATTGCAAGTTGGGTTGCATTGCGCTTCAATTCAGTAGATGCATAACCCGGAATGTATTCCCGCAAAGGAGTAAAAGCGATAATGTATGTGGTCACAAAAATGATCAGTACAGCCCCTAAGGTGGCTACAACAAAAACATTAATCAGCGTTAGTCGCAGCGAAAAAACTTCTTCGAGAGTTTCTTCATTAACAACGACCAGGCGGTTTTGCGTAAAAAACTTCTTTTTTAACTGTCTTCTGCGAAGTCTGCGCTGTTTTTTCTTTTCAGACATGACACAAATATACTTGTATTCACGGCATCCGCGACACCCTCCGCCAAGCGTTTTGCGTGACTACCTATTAAAATTTACTTCCGTTAAACGCACATCACAGATTCTCGTTATCTTTGCACAATATTGCTTCGGCACAATTGCATTACCATGGGAAAATTTGGAATTACGGAAATTCTTATCATACTGGTGATTATTCTATTGCTCTTCGGCGGCAAGAAAATTCCCGAAATGATGAAAGGTCTTGGCTCCGGCATTAAAGAATTTAAAAATGCCGCAAAAGATGACCAGCCGGCCAACAAAAAACAGGACGAAGAAATTAAAAGTTAATTACAAAAAACCTTCATTTGAAGGTTTTTTCGTTAAAGAATCATGCTTAATTGTATTCGGCGCCGCTCCTGATCGACGTCGGTTACCCGAACACGGACGTGTTGGTGTAGCGTCACGACCTCATTAACATCTTTCACAAATCCTTCCCGCAATTGTGAAATATGCACCAATCCGCTTTCTTTAATTCCGATATCTACAAAACAGCCGAAGTGCGTGATATTATTTACGATGCCGGGAAGAATCATGCCCGGTCGTAAATCGGCAATCGTTCGGATACTGTCATCAAACTCGAGCACTTTCGCACTTTTTCGCGGGTCAAGGCCGGGCTTTTTTAGTTCGGCGATAATATCATTAATGGTGTGAATCCCGATATCTCCATTTACATACAAAGACGGATTGATTTTCGAAATCGCCTCCGCATTAGCAATTAGCGCACTTACTTCCAGTTGTAGGTCGAGTGCCATTTTTTGTACAAGAGCATACGCTTCAGGGTGCACCGCAGAAGCATCGAGGGGATTTTTAGCGCCGGGAATACGTAAAAAACCTGCCGCTTGTTGAAATGCTTTTTCGCCCAGTCGCGGCACCTTTTTTAATTGATTCCGATCCGTAAACAATCCGTTTTCCATGCGATAAGCTACTATATTCGCGGCAAGCTTCTCTCCGATTCCTGATACGTACGCAAGCAAATGTTTGCCCGCCGTGTTTAAATTTACACCCACTGAATTCACACAACGAATCACCACCAAATCCAGCTCCTGACGAAGTAATCCCTGATCAACATCGTGCTGGTACTGCCCTACTCCGATGGCTTTCGGATCAATTTTAACCAACTCTGCCAACGGATCAGCGAGCCGCCGCGCAATGGACACCGCTCCGCGTACCGTTACGTCAAACGAAGGGAATTCTTCGCGGCCGATTTTCGATGCGGAGTATACCGAGGCACCTGCTTCATTAACTACAAAAACCTGTACAGGATGATCAAAGGGAACTTTTTTAATAAAGGCTTCCGTTTCGCGGGATGCAGTGCCGTTTCCGATAGCAATGGCCTCAATTTTATAGGCGTTGGCCAACGATCTGATTTTCTTAATTGCAGTATGACTCTCTTGCTGCGGGGGGTGCGGATAAATAGTTTCGTTGTGCAGCAAATCTCCTTTTTCATCGATACAAACAATTTTACAGCCGCTGCGAAAACCGGGATCAATTCCCAGAATACGTTTCTGACCGAGTGGCGGTGCCATCAGTAACTGATGTAAATTCGAGGCGAATACCTGAATCGACGCAAGATCTGCTTTTACTTTTGCCTCTGCCATCACTTCATTGGAAATGGCGGGTGCTAATAATTGTTTAATGCTGTCCGAAATGGCCTTACTTATTTGCAAGGCGCATTCTTTCTCCGGATTTTTCAGAATGTTTTGTTCGACCAAATGCTGTAGCGCTTCGGTGTTAACTTCTGTTTTAACCCTCAAATAGCCTTCATTTTCACCCCTTAACATCGCCAGCAATCGGTGTGGCGGCGCCTTGTGAAGCGGCTCTTGCCAATCAAAGTACTGCCTGTACTTCTCCGCGGCAGCAAGCTCTTCGGGAGTGGCTTCCTTCCTGGTAATCTGTTTTGACGAAAGCACCGAAGTCCTTTGATAGAGGCGGCGAACAGCCTTTCGTACGTACTGATTTTCGTTAATCCACTCCGCAATTATATCGCGCGCGCCCAAAAATGCGGCTTCACGATCCGGCACTTCTGCCGTCAAAAACCTGGCGGCTACCCCGTCAATTGAAGCGGTCCGTTGCGCCATAATTATTTTCGCCAAAGGCTCGAGTCCGCGCTCCCGGGCTACATCTGCACGTGTTTTCTTTCGCTTTTTATACGGTAGATATAAATCTTCCATTTCCTGAAGTGTCCCACATGCAAGTAATTTCTCTTCCAATAGAGGCGTTAGTACCTCTTGCTCCCGAAGCAGATGGAGTATGGATTCCCTTCTTTTCTCCAATTGATCAAAGTCACGGTTTAGCCGAACGATATTTTCAATGGCAACCTCATCAAGATTGCCGGTTACATCCTTCCGATATCGTGAAATAAAGGGGATGGAACAATCGTCTTTAAGAAGTTGTAACGTGGCGGTGATGGATGATGACGGAAGATCCAGCCGTTGCTGAATGTAGGCTAATGCAGTCAAATGTAAACGGGTTAATCCTGAACTATAAATGATTTTGAATCGTTCTTTCTGAATTCAGGTTGAATATTAATATGATTGATATGATAACGAGTAAACAATAAATTCTCGATTTCGGCGAGTAAGGCGTTAAATTCCGACATCCTCAAATCTTCTTTACAATCCAAATGCGCTTCCAGGTGCAATTCCTCATCATTAAGATACCAAACATGAATATGATGCAACTTTTTTACACCGGGAATGCGGTTCACATCGCGGATAAGGGACTTCAGGTCGACCTCCTTCGGGGTAAATAGCATCAGTATGCGTGTGGATTTCAGAATTAAATCGGCTCCCACTACAATCAGATAGAAGGCAATGATCATAGTAAGTATACTGTCGACCCAATAAATTTGAAAATACTTCATAAGTATGCCGCCGATGAGCACTGCGACAGATGCGAGTGTATCCGTGAGCAGGTGAATATAGGCTGAGCGCATATTCAGACTTGAAGCGGCGTCGCTTTTTAAAAGAAGTACCGAGCTACCGTTTGCGAGAATTCCCAGAATGGCAAATCCTATAACCAGTCCGGATTCGATGATTATCGGATCTGTAAAACGGTGAATTGCTTCAAATATCAGAAAGACACCGATAATTATCAATGTTAGTGCATTGATAAAAGCAGCCATGATACCCGCCCGCTTATAACCAAATGTATGGTTAAGCGAAGCTTTACGCCGGCTCATTTTGTGCGCTATGAAACTGAAGGTAAGCGAGAGTACATCGCTGAAATTGTGCAGTGCATCGGATATAAGGGCGAGACTTCCGGATAGCAGACCTCCTACCACCTGCGATGCGGTAATTATCACATTCAGGATAATAGAAAGCAAAAGATTTTTTCCCTTTACTTCATGTTTGTGAATGTGCACTTCCGCACTCATCCGCAGTTGATCTTGTTGACTCGATTTTCGTGACGTCCTCCTTCAAAAGCGGTGTCGAGAAATGCAAATACCATTTCCACCGCCTGCGCAACCGACGTATATCGTGCAGGAATACTTATTACGTTGGCATCATTATGCTGGCGGGCTAGAATTGCAATTTCTTTCATCCAGCAAAGGGCGCCCCGAATACCGGCATGCTTATTCACGGTCATGTTAATACCGTTGCCGCTTCCGCAAATTACAATACCAAACTGTGCCTTACCCGACGTAATGTCCTGCGCAACAGGATGTGCAAAATCCGGATAGTCGACACTTTCCGCTGCATCGGTTCCGTGATTAATCACAGAATAACCGCGTTGCTCCAATTGTTGTACGATGGCGCGCTTATACTCCGGGCCTGCGTGGTCATTACCAATAGAAATTATCATAAATAAGTTTTTTGCAAAGTTACGCAGACCATGCACGCCGCGCTTCCCCTTTACAAAAATTATGTTTTTTACAGATTCTAAATAAGCCAATGTGGATAAATTTTTTTCCCTTTTGAATTTACGCGGAATTGGAATTCACATCAGATGTTAATAAAATGAAAAAGAAAAAGTGAAAAATAATTTGGAGAATTTAAGCGGATTTTCAATCAGTAATGCAGAAGTAAAATGCAAGAAAAACTTTTCTGTTTTTGTTGAAAGAATACTAACAGTCAAGTGTCATTTATAAACAGCTCTGTCGATCAAAAATCATTCACAAAGATACCTGCGAAACATTAATTAAACGTTGTTAATAATTCTTTAACATTCGTTGATTTTCAAATTTTTAAGATGTAAAAGCTTGTTTAAAAATGGTGGATAAGTAACTAAAAGAAAAAATCAAAAATGTCGGAGTACAATTTATTTCCACTATTCACAGCCTATAATAACCATCAAAAATTTAAATTTAAATTCAGTTATTATTTTTCTGTATTTAATTATTGTTGAAAACTCAAACGATGCGAAGCCCGTTATCTCTATCCTGCAGGTCCTCTAAAATAAGATTGACCAAGGGTAAATCATTCTGGTGTACACGTAGCTGAATGCCGCCTAAAGCCAGCGATGACATCGGAACCACGTTCAGCAGCGTTTCATTAACGAAGTAATGGGCGATGCCTTCCATCTCGAGGCGCCATTTCAGAATTGTAATCTCGTGTGAATACTGAAAAACGGCTGCGGTTACAAACTGTTCCATGACGTTAAGTTACTTCGAAACATCAATAATAATGCCTGTCGATCAGTTAATATTAGATTAAACTTGCTAAAGTGAAATCACTAACGCCAAGTATTTCGTAATTTCCGCAATTATATTTGATAAATGAAAAAATTCGGTAAAAAAGCAAAGCACCCTAAAGACTTCGCTTCTAAAATTGTAAAACTTCTTTCAAAACATCCTGAAAAGACTTTTAACTATAAACAAATTGCGGCTCGTTTTGAAATTGACGATACGAAAGGCCGCAATGAAATCATCCGGGATCTAAAAACACTTGCCGCCGGGAAAAAAATTATCGAATCTGAACCCGGAAAATATATGATCAAGGCCGCGAGTCAGGATTATTACGAAGGCAAGATCGACATGACGACCCGGAAGACGGCGTATTTCATTTGCGACGAATTTGAAGACGATATCTTTATCCCTACCGGAAATTTAAATCACGCACTCGACGGCGACAAAGTAAAGGTGTATGTCTATAACCGCCGGAGCGGCAAACGCCCCGAGGGAGAAGTTATCGAGGTGCTGGAACGCGCCAAGTCGGAGTTTGTCGGCGTAATCGATATCCAGAAAAATTTTGCCTTTGTGGTTACCGCAAATGCAAAGATGTATACCGACATTTTCATTCCAAAGGATAAAATTGGTGAAGCCAAACAGGGCGATGTGGTTTTAGCGCGGATCGAAGACTGGCCGGCCAAGGCAGACAGTCCGTTCGGAAGTATTATTCAAGTCCTCGGACAACCCGGTGAGCACGATACGGAGATTCATGCAATTCTCGCAGAATACGGTTTGCCCTATGAGTTTCCAACGGAAGTAGAAGCTTTTGCACAGCAACTGGATACCTCGATTAATGAGGAGGAAATTTCCCGCAGACGCGATATGCGCGATGTACTGACGTTTACCATCGATCCGAAGGATGCCAAAGATTTTGACGATGCACTTTCCTTTAAAAAGCTCGAAAACGGCAATTTTGAAATAGGAGTACACATTGCCGATGTATCGCATTATGTGCAGGAAGGTACTATTCTGGATGAAGAAGCCTATCAGCGCGGCACCTCGGTTTATCTGGTCGACCGTGTAGTGCCGATGTTACCCGAAGTGTTGTCGAATTTCGCCTGTTCATTGCGGCCGCATGAAGAAAAATATACATTTTCAGCAGTTTTTGAAATTACGCCTGAGGCCAGGGTGGTTAATCAGTGGTTTGGGCGAACCGTGATTTACTCCGATCAAAGATTCGCGTATGAAGAGGCACAACACATCATCGAAACGTCTTCGAAAACTATTCCGGCCGCTATTTCTTTGAGCGAATCGGAATATGTGGTTGACGATGCCATTGTAGAAGCCATTCTTGTAATGGATAAACTGGCTAAAATTCTACGCACTAGCAGGCTTAAAGCCGGAGCGATATCTTTTGATAAGGTGGAGGTTAAATTTCATTTGGATGGAAATGGTGAACCCACCGGCGTGTACTTTAAAATTTCAAAAGATGCGAACCATCTCATTGAAGAATTTATGTTGCTGGCTAACCGTAAAGTAGCCGAGTATATAGGCAAGCAAAGCAAAACTTTTGTTTATCGTATACATGATGAACCCGATGAGGATAAATTGTTCGGACTTCAAAATGTAATTTCCCGATTTGGATACAGCCTTAATCTTAAATCGAAAAGAGATATTTCAAAGTCCCTCAACAAGTTACTCGACGATGTAGCCGGTAAAAAAGAACAAAATCTCGTCGATACACTTGCAATCCGAAGCATGAGTAAAGCCAAATATTCCACGGATAATATAGGGCATTACGGACTTGCTTTTGATTATTATTCGCATTTTACGTCACCGATCCGACGCTATCCCGACGTGATGGCGCACCGTTTATTGCAGCACTATCTTGATGGCGGGAAATCGGTATCAGCAGAAGTGTATGAAGAAAAGTGCGAGCATTCGTCGAATATGGAGAATTTGGCTACAAATGCGGAGCGCGATTCCATCAAATACATGCAGGTTAAATACATGAAAGATCATCAGGACCAGGAGTTTTTAGGTGTAATTTCAGGTGTGACCGAATGGGGAATCTATGTCGAAATCATCGAAAACAAATGCGAGGGGATGTGCCGCATTCGTGAAATAAAAGATGATTATTACATGTTTGATGAGAAACAGTATGCTTTGGTCGGACAAGTTTCCAAAAACTTGCTCCAACTAGGCGATGAGGTTTATGTTAAAGTAAAAAATGCTGACCTCGTCAAAAAACAGTTGGATTTTAATTTTTTAAGAAAAAAATGATACTATGAAAAAGTTGCTCTTCTGTCTGATAGCCACTTCTGCTTTTGCGCAGGTTACAAAAAATGTTGGTGATTTTAACCGTATTAGTGTATTCGATCAGATCAATGTAGAATTAATTCAGGGTACGGAACAGAAAGTTGTGGTCAATGGCAAACGCAGTCAGGATGTGGAGGTTGTAAACAGCAACGGAGAATTGAAAATCCGGATGACGCTCGAAAAACTGATGAAGGGAGAACATGTAGAAGCTAAAGTATACTTCAAAGATCTCAAATCGATAGATGCCAGTGAAGGTTCATACATCGGTGCGGGAAGTGTACTCCGACGGGATGATTTTCGCTTAAATGCCAAGGAAGGTGCTGAAATTAAGCTCATGCTCGAAGTAAACGAAGTTTCCGTTCGGGCAGTCACCGGCGGCATCATTACGCTTACAGGAAGTGCATCAGAAATGGAAGCCAAGTTGGGTACGGGTGGTTTGCTGAATGCACGTAATTTACAGACCGAGCGTACGGAAGTCACCATCAATACAGGCGGAGAAGCCTCCGTAAATGCCAGTGAGTACGTAGATGCGAAAGTAACGGCAGGTGGCAACATTACCATTTTTGGCGATCCGGTGAAGATCGACGAAAAAACTACGCTCGGGGGAAGTATACGGCGGGCAAATTGACGATTTATTGTTAATTTTGAGTTTGCCGACGCTCAGGCGGCTATACTATGGTTGAGGATATCATTACCGGGATCCCACTGGGAATATTTTTAAGTTTCCTGATCGGTCCCGTTTTTTTTGTATTGCTGGAAACCAGCGCTGTTAAGGGATTTAGAGCTGCTTTAGCTTTTGATCTCGGCGTTGTCGTGGCTGATATTGTTTTTATTCTGATTGCTTACGGTAGCAGTTTTCGGCTAATAATGCGCATTAAAAACGATCCCGGAATCTTCATTTTCGGCGGTGCAATTATGATCGTGTACGGTTTTATTTCTTTCTTGAAATTGCGAAAAACGGGCCGCGCACTCAAAGAAGACAAAGATGTTACCGTTGAACTGATTCGGAAAAATTACCACAGCTTATTCTGGAAAGGTTTTTTACTGAACTTTATAAATGTAGGTGTATTGCTGTTTTGGTTTATGATTTTAATAAGTATCGGACCGAAGTTAGACCTTGATACGGGTCGGCTCATCACTTTCTTCGGCACGGTAATCGGAACATACCTCGTTGTCGACATTTTTAAAATTATAGCTGCAAAGCAACTGAAAACCAAACTTACACCAACCAACATTTTGAGAATTAAGCAGGTAATCAGCATTATGTTGATCGTGTTTGGAATTGTTATCGCCTCGCAGGCATGGTTTCCCAACGATCAGAAATTGGTGAAAGATGCACTGGAAAAGATTCAGTAAAGGGGTCGTTGCCAGTTCTAATTTGTTTGCTATATTTGCCATCCCTATGGCGTCGTGGCCGAGTGGCTAGGCTGGGCTCTGCAAAAGCTCCTACAGCGGTTCGAATCCGCTCGATGCCTCCAAGCTTCCTTTTCAGGAAGCTTTTTTTTTGGAGGATAATTCTTTATTTTTTTTGATCTCCGTATTGTTTGTTACTCCGGCTTTTCTACATTTACCGCAAGAAATTAATAATGAATTAGTTACTTTAATAGTATACGTTAATTTCTGCTATTAAATAAAATATAGAAAGACGTTACGACAATGTTGGCGGAGTTACTTAAATATAATTACCAGATGAACCGGAACCTGATTGCAGCACTAAAGAAGCTGCCTTTGGTTCCGGAGACGAGTCACAAATTACTTGCGCATATCATTAATGCGCATTCGGTCTGGAACGGTCGTATTGAAGGTCTGGCACCGGACGGCGTCTGGGAAATACACACCCTTGATATCCTTGAGAAAAATAATCATGAGAACCTTCACAAGTCACTTTCTATTCTTGAAAGCAAATCTTTGGAAGACCTGATTTTATACTGCAATTCGCAAGGCGAATCTTTTGAAAGTTACTTGTGCGATATTATTTATCATATTATTAATCACGCGTCTTACCACCGTGGTCAGATTGCTACCGATTGTAAGAATTACGGGGTTGCACCGCTAGTCACGGACTACATTTTTCACAAAAGAAAACCGGTTTAAGTACGGTATTCTTCCAGCTCGATACTTACCATTTCTACGTCGCCGCCAATGGGCGGATTAATTTTCGAAACGGTTACTTTAACGCGTGCCACTTCAGGAATGTGTGCAAAAATTCGACCCACAATCCGGTGCGCCACGTGTTCCAGCAATTTAGATCGTACCGCCATTTCCTGCTTGATGATGCGATTTAATAAAACATAATCTACCGTATCGGCCAGTTCGTCCGTCTGCATGGACTTCCTCAAATCGGTTTTAATTTCCAGATCAACTCTGTAGTCGGAACCGATTTTGCTTTCTTCTTCCAGACAACCGTGATACGCATACACGCGAACATTTTGCAGTCTGATAATTCCCATACTTTGATATTTGCGATAAAGGTACAAATAACACGCAGGCAATCGGCCTAATTTATACCTTTGCGCTTATTTTCGCCAAATGTCATCAGAAGAAAAATCACTGAATTTTATAGAGCAAATCATCGAAAATGATCTGCAAAACGGCATGTCCCGTGACGTACTTCGGTTCCGGTTTCCACCCGAACCCAACGGCTTTCTGCATATCGGCCATGCGAGTGCAATCGGACTGAATTTTGGACTTGGACTTAGCTATAATGCTCCCGTAAATCTGCGATTTGACGATACTAATCCCGCAAAGGAAGAGCAGGAATACGTCGATGCAATCAAGCGCGATGTGCAATGGCTCGGTTATCAATGGGCTGAAGAATGTTATGCGTCGGACTATTTTGATCAACTCTTCGAATGGGCTGTGGAAATGATAAAAAACGGCAAAGCCTATGTTGATAGCCAGTCATCTGAAGAAATGGCGATTCAAAAAGGCACACCGACTACGCCAGGAGTCGATAGTCCGTTCCGAAACCGGTCGGTGGCGGAAAACCTGGATTTGTTCATCCGGATGAAAAATGGCGAGTTTGAAGAAGGGACGCATATTTTGCGCGCCAAAATAGATATGAAATCTACCAATATGCTGATGCGGGATCCAATTATGTACAGGATTTTGCACAAGCATCATCACCGAACCGGCGATAAATGGTGCATTTATCCGATGTACGATTGGGCACACGGGGAGAGCGACTATCTCGAGCAGATTTCACATTCTTTCTGTACGTTGGAATTTTTACCACACCGTGAGTTGTACGACTGGTTTTTAGATCAGGTGTATACCGAAGGTAAAGTGCGTCCGAAACAGCGTGAATTTGCACGACGAAATCTCAGTCACACCGTGGTAAGTAAGCGAAAATTGCTGCAGTTGGTGAACGAAAAACATGTCAGTGGTTGGGATGATCCGAGAATGTCTACCATCAGCGGAATGCGTCGCAGAGGTTATACCGCGGCCGCATTACGAAACTTCACTCAATTAATCGGAATTGCCAAACGGGATAATCTTATTGATGTGTCGCTGCTTGAACATTGCGTCCGCGAAGATCTGAACAAGGTGGCACCCCGCGTAATGGCGGTGTTAGACCCGGTTAAATTGTTAATTACCAATTATCCGGTGGATAAAAAAGAATGGCTTGAGGCGGAAAACAATCCTGAGGATGAGAATGCCGGCGTGCGCCAAATTCCGTTTGGGCGTGAACTCTATATCGAGCGTGAGGATTTTCTGGAAGAAGCGCCTTCGAAATTTTTCCGGTTAACGATTGGTCGTGAGGTGCGACTTAAAAATGCGTATATCATCAAGGGCGAAGGGGTTATTAAGGATGAGAATGGACAAATTGTCGAAATTCACGCCACGTACGATGCCGATTCGTTAAGTGGAAGCGGAACGGCAGCCAGCGAGCGGAAAGTGGCCGGAACATTGCACTGGGTTGCTGCAAACGACGCCATTAAAGCTGAAGTGCGACTATATGATCGCCTTTTTACAGAAGAATCGCCGGATACTCATAAGGACAAGGATTTTTTGGAGTTCGTTAATCCGGATTCACTGAAAGTGGTACATGCTTTTCTTGAACCGTCACTTAAAGACGTCAAGCCGGAAGATCGTTTTCAGTTTCAGCGCCTGGGTTATTTCGTTGTAGATCAGGACAGCACAGCCGGAAATTTGATCTTTAACCGGACTGTTACGTTAAAAGATGCATGGGAAGAAAAAGGGAAGAAAGAAGAGAATCAACTGAATACCGCGCTGAAAGAAATCAACCGCTATTTTAAACTGGATACCGACGAACAACGAAGCGAACTTGAACAACATCTCGCCTCCTCCATCGCATCCATCAACAGTACAAACCTGCTTGAAAATGTGTTCCGGAAAAATGTTAGCAATAACAAGTCGTCCCTACTTTTTGCGAACATGTTGCTTCTGCATTCATCTCGAATCTCACCGGAGAGTTTTGAACCGGAACTCGTATCCAAGTTTATATCGATGTCAGTAAAAAGCGAATCCAAATACGTTCGGCTGGCGATTTTGAAAAACTTGAGAAACTCCCCCTATTTCGAACCTGCAAAATCCGAATTGCAGGCACGGGAAAAAGATACGGATGTGTTAAATGCCCTTAGTTCGGCAGAATAAATTTTTCCAATAGAATTAAATAGTAAGATAGCCTGTAGCATTTATTGTTACAGGCTATCACTTTTTAAAAAACGATAATTTAATTATATAAAAAATGACATTCATAAATGACTTCTAAACGTAGATTTTTTAATTTTAATGGTATCGGTCGTCCACGCGTAGAACAGTGTCTTATTTCATCTAAAAATGAATTTTATGATTTTGTTGTAGGAAAATTATTCTTCCTGGTGTAATTTTAGATATATAAACATCACGACATGAGAAAAACAGTTGGATTGGCATTACTCGCCGGCGTATTGGTGGGTGCCGCTGCCGGAATTCTGCTGGCACCTGATAAGGGGTCTGAAACCCGGAAAAAAATTAAAGGTGGCTATGACGAAGCTAAGAATAAATTGAAAGATCGCATCGCGGCAGCAAAATTGAAATTTCAGGAATTGCAGTTGCAAGGTGAAGAAAATTTATTGGATGGGATTGAAAACGCAGGTGAGGAAGTCATCAGCAAACTTGAAGACAAGCTGGCGAAACTAAAAGCAGAAGTAGCCAGGATGAAAGAATAAAAAAAGAGGCTCATGCCTCTTTTTTTATAAATCCTGATTGGGTGTTTCATAATCCGTTGGCGGTAATTCGTGGGGTGGGTTACCTCCCCTACTCTTTCCTGCTTCTGAACGTTTTTGCGTCCGTTCCCCTTTCTTAATAGCTTCGCCGATTTGATTTGACGCTGTGAAGGATGCCACCATATTATTAAGCATATCGCTACCCGCCATAGGCGAATTAGGGAGAAGAATCAGGTTGGAATTGGTGTCTTGTCCGATGGCTTGAAGCGTGTCGTAATGTTGCGTAACGACGATAAGAGCGGAAGCTTCCTGGGAGTTGATGCCCACCTTATTTAAGACGTCAACACTCTCCACAAGTCCACGCGCAATTTCGCGGCGCTGATCAGCAATACCCTGACCCTGCAGGCGCTTACTTTCTGCTTCTGCCTTCGCTTTGGCTACAATCCGGATGCGGGCGCTTTCGGCCTCGAATTCTGCCGCAGTCTTTTCACGGTCTGCCGCATTAATCCGATTCATCGCATTTTTTACCTGAATATCCGGATCAATATCCGTCACCAGCGTATTGATAATATCGTAACCGTACGTGGTCATTGCCTCATTTAATTCGCGTTTTACAGCGATGGCGATGTCGTCCTTCCGTTCAAAAACATCATCAAGTCGCAACTTCGGCACTTCCGCTCGTACTACGTCAAAAACGTAGGCAGTAATCTGATCGTGAGGATATTCTAACTTATAAAAAGCATCATACACCTTGTCTTTAATTACCATAAATTGGACAGAGACTTTCATTTTTACAAATACATTATCCTTTGTTTTTGTTTCAATGATGACGTCAAGTTGTTGAATTTTCAGATTGATCCGCCCTGAAATCTTATCGATTAATGGAATTTTTATTTGCAATCCGGAGTGGCGGATGCTTTGAAATTTACCGAAACGCTCTACTACGACAGCTGTTTGTTGTTTCACTGTAAAAAAGGAGGCGAAAAGGATAATAAATCCGACTGCCAGAAAAACAATTGTTGAGATTTCCATAGGTATTTGCTTTGAATGTTCGGGAATATACGAATTTTCCTGTACGTTTGTCCTTGCTATAATTTGATGAAAAAACTTCTATTTCTGTGTCTTGCAGTGACATCGCTGTCGAGCGCACAATACGGTCGTCGCGACGCTAACCGAATTGGTATTTCCGCCGGGATCAATCAAATCGATTTTTTTACAAATGATTTCCAGCTTCGGCCGGCAAGTGGTTGGAACATAGGACTATCGCTTCGCGGCAACTGGTACAATAATTTCGATATGGTTTATGGTATTCAGTTTTCCGAAAACAACTTTTATACGGAAACGATATCGGGCGGCGATGTAAAAATGAAACTATCGTCGGCGCAGATTTTCCTCACGCCCAGCTATAAAATCATTGAAGATCATTTAAGCATTGAATTCGGTCCGCTGATTCAAATCAACGGTAAACTGACCTACGAAAATGAGCAGGAATCGGAGGTAGTTTCCGGCACAGATCTCACAATTAAAGACTTTTCAAACGTAGCAAACGTCAGCATTTATCCGGTGGTGGGAATAACCGGCGGATTTAAACAAGTTCGCCTGCAAATCACATATCAATACGGCATCAATAATCTGTTTGCCAAGTCGGACAGCGGCGGAAAAGCCAATGCCGGAATTCTTGGCGGAAACCTGATTTTCTACTTTTGATCGAAGTAGGCAATTGCGCGGTCTATTCGGGAAAGGCTTTCTTCAATGCCGACCATTTCGAGTATATCAAATAAATGCGGTCCTTCAAGCGCGCCAACCAGACTTATGCGAAGCGGCTGCATGATTCCGCCCATGGGCAGTGCGTTTGCGGTAATCCATCCCTTTACTTCTTGTTCTATCGACGCCGACGTGAAATCGGATATTCCTGCAAGTACAGTTGAAAGTTGCTTCATTTTTTCACCCGAATCCGGTTTCCAGTTTTTAGCAACTTTTGGATCATATTCGGAAGGCGCCACAAAAAAGTAATGTGACAAACTCCAGAATTCCGAAACAAAATTAGCGCGCTCTTTGATCAGCGATACCACTTTTCCTATATACGCATCTTCTGCGACAACATTCTTTTCCGCCAACACCAAGCGGAACGACTCAATCAGCGATTGCTCACTTTGAAGCTGGAGATAATGGTGGTTAAACCACTTATTTTTCTCGGGATCAAATTTTGCACCCGCTTTATGAACGCGGGTAAGATCAAAGGCATCGCAAAGATCATCAAGCGAGAAAAGTTCGCGGGTTGTGCCATCATTCCATCCTAAAAGTGCCAGAAAATTGACTACCGCTTCGGGGTAATACCCTTTTTCGCGATAACCGGATGAAATTTCTCCTGTTGCCGGATCTTTCCATTCCAGCGGAAAAACGGGAAAACCCATTTTGTCGCCGTCTCGTTTCGAAAGTTTACCGTTCCCGACTGGCTTTAAAATGAGCGGAAGATGCGCAAATTCAGGCGCTTGCCAGCCAAAAGCTTCGTACAGCATAACATGTAGCGGCAGCGATGGCAACCACTCTTCTCCGCGGATCACGTGCGTGGTTTCCATCAAGTGGTCATCCACAATATTAGCCAGATGGTATGTCGGCATACCATCGCTTTTAAACAAAACCTTATCGTCCAGCAAACCGGATTCGAATGTAATCTCTCCACGGATAAGATCGCGCAACACTACTTTTCGATTTTCCGGAGTCTTGAACCGCACGACGTATTCCTCGCCTGCTGCAATGCGATGGGCAGCTTCTTCTGAGCCGTGATGCAGACTGTTATCGAGCGACAATCTGTTTTGATGGTTGTAAATAAAGGCAGTTCCCGCCGATTCAGCTTCTTTCCGCAGTTTATCCAATGATTCAGCACTATCAAAAGCGTAGTAGGCATGACCGGTTTCCAAAAGGCGATCCGCATACTCGCGGTAAATCGCTTTGCGTTCACTCTGTCGATACGGTCCGAAAACCTCGTTTCTTCCTACCGTTTCTGTAGGAGCAATGCCCAACCAATCTAACGCTTCCAGGATATACGATTCGGCTCCGGGGACATACCGGTTCTGGTCGGTGTCTTCAATCCGCAAATAGAATGTTCCTCCATGCTTTTTGGCAAAAAGGTAATTGAACAGGGCGGTACGGACTCCACCAATGTGCAGCGGGCCGGTCGGACTTGGCGCAAAGCGAACGCGAGGCTTGGTCATTATAATTTTTTTCGCAAAGATACTGTTGTCCGATCGAAGAGCGCCTTGTCTTTTACCTGATTTTTAACATCCGCCGTTTTGCGGAAAATTGTACTTTTAGCGGTTAACAAAAAAGGGTGTGAATTATACTGAGCTGATATACGAAAAGTTAGAGAGTTTTATCCGTAAGTATTACACAAACGAGTTGCTTCGCGGCTTGTTGTTTTTCACCGGATTAGGATTAATCTATTTCTTTTTGACGGTTTTAATCGAACATTTCCTGTGGCTCAAGCCATCGGGGAGAACCGTACTTTTTTACATTTTCTTATTGGTCGAAGCCTTACTACTCGCCCGATTCATACTCTATCCTGCTGCCCGTTTGTTGAAATTAAACAAAGGAATTGGGTATGCAGAAGCCTCGGCCATTATCGGAAATCATTTTTCGGAGGTAGGCGACAAGCTTCTTAATTTCATTCAGCTTTCGGCCGATGCCCAAAAGTCTGAGTTGTTGTTGGCATCTATTGCCCAAAAAGCGGAAAATTTGAGGTTAGTACCTTTTACCCGTGCTGTAAATTACAGATCGAGCTTGCGTTTTCTACCGCTGGCATTACTCCCGTTACTGGTCATCGCGTTTTTTTATTTGTCGGGTAGAGGAGATGTAATTTCCGGAAGCTTCAGTCGCGTAGTTAATTATAACCGCCAGTATCTTCCGCCGGCACCATTTGCGTTTCAAATTGAAAATAAACAGTTGGTCACCGAGCAGAATGTCGATTTCACGCTGAAAGTGCGTACGGTCGGACGTGTAATTCCGGAGAATGTCCGGATGATTATTGGTGACGAAACCTATTTGATGGAAGACGCCGGATCCGGAATGTTTTCGTTCACCTTCTCATCGCCGGCAAAAGACATGCAGTTCAGGCTACAAGCGAATGATGTTTCATCACCCGATTACAACCTCGATGTGGTAGAAGTGCCGACTATCGCCGAGTTCGACATGATGCTGAACTTTCCGCCGTACCAAAATCGCAAACCGGAGCGTGTTAAAGGCACGGGAAATGCCATCGTTCCGGAAGGGACAGTTATCACATGGAACGTAAAGGCACTCGCAACGGATCGGGTGGTTTGGCAAAATTCCGCGGGCCGTACTTTGTTTGCATCCGACGATGAAGGTTTTACCATTCGAAAAAAAATTGCGGCAGATACCGAATATGAGGTGATAACATCCAACAACAAATTGCGGGATTACGAGCGACTCCAGTACAAAATTTCTGTCGTACGTGATCAGCACCCCGGCATTTCGGTTAGTGCTGCTCCTGATAGTTTGGGTGTTGGTCGTAATTATCTGCTCGGAGAATTATCCGATGATTACGGGCTGCATAAACTTCAGATTGTTTACTATCCGCAGCAGAATCCCAAATCGGCTTTAAAAGCGAGCTTGCCGGTTAAGAAAGACATCTACGATCGGTTTGTTTTTGCATTTCCGGGGAAGTTGCCGGTGGAGGAAGGGGTTTCGTACGAGTACTATTTTGAAGTGTTTGACAATGATGCGCTTCATGGGTACAAAAGCAGCCGCAGTACGGTATTCAACTCCCGTATTGCCACGGAGCAAGAGAAGCAGGACGAACAGTTTCAGCAGCAGAATGCGAGCATCTCCGGAATGGAGAAATCGCTCCGGTCACAGGATAAGCAGCTTTCAGAAATGGAGAAACTGCGGAAGTTGGGGAAAGAGAAAGATAATCTTGAATTTAAGGATCAGCAGAAAGTAAAGGATTTCATCAAAAGGCAACAGCAGCAGGATGAAATGATGAAGGAGTTTGCGAAAAAGATGCAGGAAAACCTGAGTAAAACAGATGCCGACAAAAAAGATGAATTCCGTGATGAACTGGAAAAGCGGCTTGAGAATGCTGCGCGGGACCTTGAGAAAAATCAACGATTGCTGGACGAATTGAACAAGCTTAATGAAAAAATCCAAAGTGAGGAGCTGTTTGAAAAGATGGAGGAGTTCAAGCAAAACAGCAAAAACCAAACGAAGACTCTTGAGCAACTGGTCGAATTAACCAAACGCTATTATGTTGAAAAGAAGGCGGAGCAGTTGGCGGATAAATTGGAAAAATTAGCTGATAAGCAGGTTAAGCTGTCAGATAATCAGCAAAACAGCTTCGAAAAACAAAAGGAAATCAATAAGGAATTTGAAGACCTTCGCAAGGAATTGGATGAACTTCAGAAGGAGAATAACGAGTTAAAATCTCCAATGGACATTCCTAATGATGAACAAAAGGAAAAGAACATTAGTGAAGATCTTAAGAAAGCGGGTGAGGAGTTGCAAAAGAATGATGCGCAGAAGGCTAAACCAAAGCAGAAAAGTGCAGCCAGACAAATGCGTGAAATGAGCCAGAAAATGGCCGAGAGTATGGCGGGCGGGGAAATGGAGCAGATGGAGGAAGATGTAAAAATGCTTCGACAGATACTTGATAATTTATTAGCGTACTCTTTTGTACAGGAGAATTTAATGAAAGAGTTTAAAGGGCTGAAACGGGGAAGTCCCGCTTTTAATAAGAATCTGAGAGTCCAGCAGGATTTAAAACAGCAATTCCGTCACGTAGACGACAGTCTCTTTGCGATGTCTATGCGTAATCCTAAAATTGCCGAAAATGTCACTAAAGAGGTTGGCAACGTTCACTATAATGTAGACCGAGCGCTGGAGTCTATGGTGGAGTCGCAAGTTGCCCGCGGGGCTTCGCATCAGCAATACGCCGTCACGTCGGCCAACAAATTGGCGGATTTTCTTTCGGATACATTGAACAGCATGCAGATGTCGCTTTCCGGAAGCGGACAAGGCAAGCCAAAGTCAGGGCAGGGTAAGGGTGATATGCAGTTGCCGGACATTATTCAGAAGCAGCAGGGTCTGGGCGAGAAGATGAAGGAGGGGATGAAAAAGCCGGGTGAAGGTCAGAAACCGGGTGAAGGCAAAAAGCCCGGTGATGGTCAGAAGCCGGGGCAAGGCGAAAAACCCGGTCAGAGCGGCCAAAAGTCCGGAAAGGGCCAAGGCAGCGAGGGAATGGATGGCGAGGGCGATGCTCGTGCGATTATGGAAGTCTACAAAGAGCAAAGGCAATTGCGCGAGGCACTGCAGCGCGAGCTGGAGAAAAAGGGCATGTCGGGCAGCGGCCAAGCAGCGCTGGATCAGATGAAACAGTTGGAGAAGCAGCTTTTGAATAAAGGCTTTGACAATCAAACCTTGCAGCGGGCATTACAGATTAAGTACGAACTGTTAAAGCTTGAAAAAGCAATGCAATTGCAGGGCGAAGAGAAGAAACGACAATCCGAAACCAACCGTAAAGATTTTAATGCATCGGCACCGCAGTTGCCGAAGGCGTTGCAGGAATATCTGAACAGCATTGAGATTTTAAACAGACAAGCATTACCTTTGCGCTCCATTTACAACCAGAAAGTACAGGAATACTTTAAAAATCAATGATTTACTTTAATTACGAAACGGATTTTCAACTTGCGGACGAGGCGCGATCTCTTGCATGGATTCAGCGCATTATCAGCTCGGAAGGAAAAAGTGAGGGTGAAATAAGCTATATTTTTTGTAACGATGATTATTTACTGGAAATCAATCAGCATTATTTGTCGCACGACGAGTACACGGACATTATTTCATTTGATTATACCGTTGGTAATCAGCTAAATGGCGATATTTTTATTTCAGTCGAACGCGTGCGTGAAAACGCCGCAGAGTTTAATACAGCATTCGATCAGGAGCTTTTACGGGTTATGGCTCATGGCATTCTCCATTACTGCGGATATAAGGATAAAGAGGAGCAGGATGTTCTGCTAATGCGAAGCAAGGAGGACGAAAAAGTGGCCTGGTATTAATGTTTCACGTGGAACACTATGTTTGCAAAAGAATATGATGTAATTGTAGTAGGCGCCGGCCACGCCGGTTCCGAAGCTGCAGCAGCGGCTGCCAATATGGGTTGCTCCACACTATTGGTAACCATGAGTCTGCAAAATATCGGTCAAATGTCCTGCAATCCTGCCATGGGTGGAATTGCAAAAGGGCAGATTGTTCGGGAAATTGACGCGTTGGGTGGATATAGCGGCATAATCTCAGACAAGACCGCTATTCAATTTAAAATGCTGAACAAATCCAAAGGTCCCGCTATGTGGTCTCCCAGAGTGCAGTCAGACCGGATGCGCTTCGCGGAATGCTGGCGACTGATGCTGGAGAATACTGAAAATCTGGATTTTTATCAGGAGATGGTTCGCGGACTTGTAATTTCGAATGGAAGGGTGCGGGGAATCCGCACCTCACTTGGACTTGAAATTAAAGGTAAGACGGTAGTACTTACAAATGGTACGTTTCTTAATGGCTTGATACATATTGGTGAGAAACAGTATGGAGGTGGCCGCGCCGGAGAAGGGGCGGCGTATGGAATTACGGAAGAATTAGTTGCCCTCGGCTTCGACGCGGGAAGAATGAAAACGGGAACGCCTCCCAGGGTCGACGGCCGTTCGTTGGATTATTCGAAAATGAACGAAGAAAAAGGCGACGCAAATCCACAGAAGTTTTCTTATTCAGACGAGACATCTCCTTTGGTGGATCAGAAATCCTGTTGGATGACGTATACGTCGCCGGTAGTACATGAATTGCTCCGCGAAGGATTCGATCGGTCTCCGATGTTTAACGGCAGGATCCAAAGTTTGGGTCCGCGTTATTGCCCTTCCATTGAGGATAAAATCAATCGTTTTGCCGACAAAGACCGACATCAAATTTTTGTGGAGCCTGAAGGGTGGAATACAGTCGAAATGTATGTCAATGGTTTTTCTACTTCACTACCAGAAGATGTGCAGTACAAAGCCTTACGATCTGTAGCGGGATTTGAAAATGTAAAGTTCTTTCGACCGGGTTACGCGATTGAATACGATTACTTTCCGCCTACACAATTAAAGCATACTTTGGAAACAAAGCTGGTGGAGGGCCTGTATTTTGCAGGGCAGATAAATGGCACCACAGGATATGAAGAAGCCGCTTCCCAAGGTCTAATGGCCGGGATTAATGCGGCGTTGCGTGTCAGAGAGCAGGATCCGTTTATTCTTAAACGCGATGAGGCCTACATCGGAGTGTTGATCGATGATTTGATTACTAAAGGAACTGAGGAACCTTACAGGATGTTTACATCAAGAGCGGAGTATCGAACTTTGCTTCGGCAGGATAATGCTGATCTGCGATTGACTCCAAAGTCTTTCAAAATCGGACTTGCCACAGAGCGCCGCCTTCGATGTATGGAGGAAAAGCATGACAAAGCCGAAAAAATGGTGCAGTTCTTTAAGGAAACAAGCATTTTGCCGGAAGAGGCCAATCCTGTCTTAGAAAAAAATGGATCTGCGTCAATGATCCAGAGTGATAAAATGTTCAAGGTTTTCTCCAGGCCGCAGATTGAACTTCAGGATATAATCGGGTTTGAAAAAGTGGCATCGTACATTGCCGAACATGACTTAGATGATGAAATTGTTGAACAAGCAGCAATTCAGGTGAAATATTCCGGCTATATCGAGAAAGAACGAAACAATGCCGATAAGTTGACGCGCCTGGAAGATGTCCGAATTCCGGAGCAATTTGATTATGATCGCATCAAATCGCTTTCCTTCGAAGCCCGGGAAAAATTTAAAAAGATTCGCCCCGTAACAATCTCTCAGGCATCTCGCATCAGCGGTGTATCGCCAAGTGACATTTCGGTATTGCTAATCTACATGGGTCGGTAGTTCCACGTGAAACGAACTTCCAAATGCCCTGCCAATAAAGCCTTTACATGCGCGAATCAAATCTGATGTTATCTCCAATTGAAGTTGTCGACCATACCGTCACCGGAGAAAAATTTATTTTGCAGCCCGTTCCGGAAGGCGATATGATGGAAACCCATCCGCGGCCTGAAATCCATGATTTGCCGAAGTACTATGAAAGTTCTGAGTACATTTCACACACAGACAGCAGTCGGTCGCTGTTTGAGAAATTATATCAGGTAGTCAAAAAATTTGCGCTGCGCCAAAAGGTCTCTTTAATTAAAAGGTATAAATCAAGCGGAGCGCTACTGGATTTGGGTGCCGGAACAGGAGATTTTTTGGTGCAAGCTAAAAAACAGGGTTTTGTTACCTGCGGTGTGGAACCCGGTGAATCGGCACGCAATAGAGCAATCTCGAAAGGTCTAAACCTCGAAACCACAACCGCATCGTTACAAGATCACTCGCAGGACATTATTACCATGTGGCACGTGCTGGAGCATGTTCCGGAAGTTGGGTTACAAATCGATGAATTGCGCCGAATCCTGAAGCCGGACGGTGTACTGATTGTAGCAGTACCTAATTTCAAATCCTTTGACGCGGAGCACTACGGCGCATTTTGGGCTGCGTATGACGCGCCGCGGCACTTGCATCATTTTTCTCAGACTGCCATGCACCGGATTTTTAACGAGAAACAGATGCGCATCCGGAAAGTCCTTCCCATGTATTTTGATGCATTCTACGTGAGCTTGCTTAGCGAAAAATATCGCACCGGTAAATTGAACTATTTTAGTGCTTTCCGCATCGGCTTACAGTCGAATCTTAAAGCACTCTCCAGCGGGGAATATTCTTCTTTGATCTACATAATTACCAATAAATAAGTACTTTTGCACAAATTTTTTAAGATGAAGAAAATTGTTTTAACGGTGTTGGCCGTTGTGGCACTTGCTGCCTGCAATAAACAAGAAGGCAATGCGCCCAAAACTGCGTATATCGATACGGAAAAGTTAATGAAAGAATATGCGGCGGCGCAGGATATCGAAGCAAAATATAAGCAGAAAGGCACCGAAATGGGCCGTGAGTTGGATGCGGAGATTGAGCGCTTTAAAACAGAAGCGGAAAGCTTTAAAGCAAATGCACAAGCCAACGGAATGGCGTGGGCACAGAAAAAAGGAACCGAATTGCGCCAGCGTGAGCAGCAGTTAAATATGGCACAACAAGCCATGATGCGGCAGCTTCAGGATGAAAGCGGTAAAGAGCTTGATACACTGGTAAAGCAAATAAAAGCCTATATCAAGGATTACGGAAAAAAGAATGGTTACGACTACATCTACGGAACCGGGGATGCCGCAACAGTCCTGTTCGCTAAAGATCAGTACGACATTACCCAGCAGGTACTAAAAGAACTAAACGATAAGTATAAAGCTGAAGGGTCAAAAGAAGTCAAGCCTGAACCAGCGAAAAAATAATTTTGACATTTTTTACATAAAACCTTCCCAAACCGGGAAGGTTTTTTTATTACTTTATCCCAAACTATTCGCCATGCAGAATCCATTATCGATAGATCAGGCCGTTCTTCATTACGTCAACCACACTCGACGCCATGTTTTTTTAACGGGAAAAGCGGGAACAGGTAAAACAACTTTACTCCGGGAGATTGTTTCCCTTACACACAAACCCACTGTAGTAGTTGCCCCCACAGGCGTCGCTGCCCTTAATGCAGGAGGCGTTACTATTCATTCGTTTTTCCAGTTACCACCAACAACATTTCTTCCTGAAGAGTCTGCACGTCCCGCTGCCGTTGGATTTGAAACGCCCGCAAGTTTAAAAAGGCATTTTAATTTCGGGCGCGATAAAAAGTTGATCCTTCAACGCATGGAATTGCTGATCATAGACGAAGTTAGCATGTTGCGTCCTGATTTACTGGACGCGATAGATGAAGCGCTGAGGCACGTTAGAAAATGCCCGAAACCTTTCGGCGATGTGCAGGTACTCTTTATTGGCGATTTACTGCAGCTTCCTCCTGTAATCAAAGATCAGGAATGGGAATTACTGAAGGAATTTTATAGCGGAAAGTACTTTTTTAATTCCCGTGTTTTCCGGCGGGCCGCACCGGTGTATGCTGCATTGTCCAAAATCCACCGGCAATCCGACATACAATTCATTACCGCACTTAACAGACTCAGAGATAATGGATTAACTTCAAATGATGTCGCTTATCTGAATCGATATTACGTGCCCGGATTTTCAATTACAAACCACCCGGGTTACATAGTACTAACCAGCCTTAACGCACGGGCAGATGCGATAAACCAGGAAGCATTACGAAATTTAAAGGGACAGTCCTATCATTTTGAGGCGGTTATTTCAGGAAATTTTCCATCGCATATTTATCCAACCGACTTGCAGCTGACTTTAAAATTTGGTGCGCAGGTCATGTTTATTAAAAACGATGTTTCTCCTACTAAAAAGTATTACAACGGAAAAATCGGGATCATTTCAGCCATTGATGAAACGCGAATCCGTGTTTACTTTCCCGATGAAGGAAGTCACGTAGATGTTAATAAATTCACCTGGGAGCATATTAAATATACTGCCGATGAAAGCGGAAATATACTGGAGGAAGTCCTCGGAACTTTTTCACAATATCCGCTCAGATTGGCTTATGCAATCACGATACATAAAAGTCAGGGTCTGACCTTTGAAAAAGCGGCAATAGATCTGGCGCGCGTCTTTATGCACGGTCAGGCCTATGTCGCGCTTTCGCGGTTGCGAACACCGGAAGGATTAGTCCTGATTTCGCCTATGCGCCAAAGCGGATTGGACGCTGACCCGGACGTTCTTGAATTTACGCACGTGAACGAGGCGATCGATATTCAAACGGATTTGCCAAAAGGCGTAGAAGAGTACTGGCAAACACTGGTTGACGAAACCTTGCAGTTTAACAATTTAGTGCAGGATTGTACGAAACAATTGCGAATGGTAGAAATCAGAACCGAGGGGAGAAGACAGCAAGTAGCCGATTTAAAAGCAAAGTTTGATCGGCTACAAATACTTGCGGAAGATGTGGATCTTTCCGCATTGCGCGCAGGTAGCTTTAGCGAGCAATGCCTGACTGTCAACTCATTATGCGAGTTTTATTTTTCGATTGTAGATGAATTGGTGAGTGAACTTTTTGTACAGCTCAGCATCGCTGGAACAAGCGCGAAAAATAAAGCTTGGATTACGCGGTTGAAGGAGATCGAAGGGATAACATCCGCCAAGGCGATCGCCTTGTTCAGACTGCGCAATATGGCACGTGCTTATCGGGACGGAAATGAACTGACCTGCAAGACAATTGATACTGCGTTCATCAAATCATACCGTAACCAAAAGCGCAGTGAAATCCGACCTCCGGAACGCATTAAGAAAGAAATCGAAAATTAGCCGAGCCAGTGAACCGCGAATAGGGCAGGAATGAAATAAATGGCAATGGTTCGTGCACCGTCATAATCTTTGGCCAGACGCTGACCCAAAAGTAGCATCAACAGTGTAACGCAAGACAATACCGCACCGTAAAATCCGAAAATGGCGTTATCATTTCGGAGTAGTTCGAGAATGCCTACCATGCATAATATTCCGGATATCCACTCAAGAAAAAGCACGACGCCCAATGCTAAAGGCACATGGTTGCGCAGGATTGTTTTCTCAAAATGCGATTTAAGCCAGGACACGTTGCCGGTCCAGTCGGCAACTTTGTCATAGCCCGACTGTATAAAGGTTATGGCGAGAAAAACAAGAATTAACAACGAGGCTGTATTTTGCATACTAATTTTTATGGATGAGACGCGTAAGTTTAATCGACAAGTCTGTTAGGATAACCTTTGCGTTACCGTTTCGCTCAATGTGATAAAATGCGTCGGAAAGTTCTTTAAAAATTTCGTTGATGTTATTGCCATTCACAAAAGGAGCAAAATTTTCCAATTGGAATTTCTCAATCTTAGGCTGAACATAAACGAGTGTAGGCGCCTGATAATTCAGAAGCAAAGCCTGTCGAAACATTTCGATGCAGTACAGAAGAAATTTTTTCTGAGTTTCGCGTCCTAGCTTCGAAATCTCCTCACTCCACTCGAGCAGATCGTTGATTGCAGTCGCATTTCCTTTTGCCCGAAACGCTGCGCGAACCCATTTAACAAACCATTCCTCGAATGGCTTTTCTTCATCATCATCCCGAAGCAAATGCAACGCTTTTGAAAAATTGCCCTGAGCCTGACGCGACATGTTTCGAGCCGTTTGCATGTCGATTCCGCCGCGGGCATGCAATGCTTCAGCAATCACGGCATCGGGAATTTTACCGAACCGGAGGGTTTGGCACCGCGACCGAATGGTTGAAAGTAACGCTTCCTCATCTTCAGCAACAAGCAGTATTACCGTTTTCTGCGGCGGTTCTTCAATCATTTTAAGAAGTTTGTTCGCCGTGTCCGGATTCATCTTTTCCACCATCCACATGATGAGGATTTTGTAACCCCCCTCGTATGATTTCAACGACATTGCCTTGAGCACTTCTGCCGCATCTTCAACCCGAATCATTCCCTGCTTGTTCGCCACGCCAAGCATCTGGTACCAATCGAACAAACTTCCGTACGGGTTACCAAGCACAAATTGCCGCCAGTCGTTCAGAAAATCAATACTTTTCGGCTTAGTCTTCACGTCTTCAGTAGTAACCGTAGGATAGATGAAGTGCAAATCCGGGTGGGAAAGATTAGCAAACTTTAGATTGCAAGCATCGTTTCCACCGGCGTTTTCAGATCCGGTATTGCCACAGAGAATAAATTGCGCGTAGGCAATAGCCATCGCCAGTGTACCGGATCCTTCGGGGCCAACAAATAATTGTGCGTGCGGTATGCGACCTTCGGCAGCTGTTTTTGTCAGGTGCGCCTTTAGGTGTTCGTGACCTAAAATTTCTGAAAACATCATGCGCAAATATAAGGTTTTACGCAGGCTGCAAATGAAGCCCATTATTGCAAAACGGCTATATTTGCGAAAATTCAAAAAGCATCTCATGAAGACACTCCGTGATTTGGATCTCCGCAATAAAAAAGTACTGGTGCGGGTTGATTTTAACGTGCCGCTTAATGAACGTTATGAAGTTACCGACGACACAAGGATTGCTGCTGCAAAACCAACGGTCGACAGCATACTTCAGGCCGGAGGAAGTGTAATTTTGATGTCACATTTAGGACGCCCCAAAAATCGGGAGGAGAAGTATTCCCTGAAACATATTGTGCCTACCACCGAAAAGCTGTTGGGCGTGCCGGTACAGTTCGTACCGGATTCGAGAGGAGATGTTGCGCAAAAGGCCGCGGCTGCGCTGCAACCCGGCGAGGTTTTATTACTGGAAAATCTGCGTTACTATGCAGAAGAAGAGGCGGGAGATGTTGGCTACGCAAAAGAATTAGCGGCTTTAGGTGATGTGTACGTTAACGACGCCTTCGGCACGGCGCACCGTGCTCATGCATCGACCGCCGTAATTGCCAATTACCTTCCGACAAATAAAGCGTTCGGACATTTACTGGCGCGCGAAATAGAAAGTATCAACAAAGTGCTTCAAGATAGCCGCAAGCCCGTAACAGCCATCCTGGGCGGCTCGAAAGTTTCTTCAAAGATTACTATCATCGAAAATATTCTCGATAAAATCGACCACATGATTATTGGCGGCGGAATGGCATTTACGTTTATCAAAGCCCGTGGAGGTCAGATCGGAAATTCTATTTGTGAGGACGACAAGCTCGATTTAGCACTTGATATCCTGCGAAAGGCGGACGAACTGGGCGTAAAAATCCACTTACCGGTTGATGTAGTGGCGGCCGATAGCTTCAGCAATGACGCAAAAACGCAACTAGTTAACGTAGATGAGATTCCTGAAGGCTGGCAAGGACTCGATGCCGGACCGGAATCGCTCAAAGAATTGCGCGACGTGATTCTCAATTCTAAAACAATCCTTTGGAACGGACCACTCGGCGTTTTTGAAATGGAAAACTTTGCCCGGGGTACGATTGCGCTCGGTGATTATATTGCAGAAGCTACTGCAAACGGCGCCTTTTCTCTGGTTGGCGGCGGCGACTCAGTAGCCGCAGTTAAGCAGTTTAACCTTGAAGATAAAATGAGTTATGTTTCGACGGGAGGCGGTGCTATGCTTGAAATGTTGGAGGGTCGGACACTACCCGGAATCGCAGCAATTTTAAATTAAATACGTTTCGGAATATACCAAAAGAAACAAATTGTAGTTATATTTTCTTTTTGGTTTGTTACATAATTCCTAAGTTTGCAAAACGGCAATTGCCTGTTTATTAAGGTATTGTTAAAATTATTACGTTCAATTGTTCAATTCAGTACGGTAAAAGTTTTTCTAAGCTGGTAGTTTACAGCTTTCTAAAACCCTAAAAACGCTACTATGAAGTTAAAACATTTTGCACTTTCGCTGATTGCGTTGGGAAGTTTACAGGTTAATGCACAGGATTCCGCGGATCAGTTGGCAGTGAAGCCCCAGTTTAAGTCCTATCTTGATTCCATAAAATCAACTTTTGTACATGACGACATGGCGTCCTGCGTCGACAGTCTCTGGCTTAAGGAACTCGCAGGCCTGGATTTGTATAATGATATCACAAGTGATATTACCAAATTTAATTTTGAAGAAAAGGTTGATTACGAACTCTCTACCGAGCTTTTAAAAGAACGGTTAAAGAAACTCGACGCCAAATCGCCTTTCAACATTGAGTATAATCCCGGTTTGGAAAATCTCATTAAATCGTTTTTAAAAAACAGAAAACGATCGTTCGAAAGATTAATGGCAATTTCGGAGTACTATTTTCCGATGTTTGAAGAAGCGCTTGCACGGCAAAACGTACCGCTTGAAATCAAGTATCTGGCGGTAGTAGAATCAGCCCTTAATCCGAAAGCAGTTTCCCGCGTAGGCGCAACAGGCCTGTGGCAATTCATGTATCAAACCGGGAAGCAATACAATCTCGGTATCGATTCGTACGTTGACGAACGCAGCGATCCTTTAAAAGCAAGCGATGCAGCCGCACAATATCTGAGTAATATGTACCGGATTTTTGGCGACTGGGATTTGGTTCTTGCTTCCTACAACTCCGGACCTGGCAATGTAGCCAAAGCGATCCGCCGTTCGGGAGGGCGCCAGAATTACTGGAATATCCGGAAATTTTTACCGAAAGAAACTCAGGGTTATGTGCCGGCTTTTCTGGCCACGATGTACATCTACGAGTATCATAAAGAGCACGGAATTGTACCGGAGCGAGCGCTCGTGAAGCACTTTGCCACGGATACAGTCGCTGTTAAACGCGAACTCACATTTAAGCAATTATCGGATTTGCTCGATATGCCGGTGGCGCAGCTTCAAATGCTGAATCCTTCATTCAAACGCAATGCCGTGCCGGTATATCCGGAAAAGTATCATTTCCTGCGTTTGCCGCAGGATAAAATTGCGCTATTCACTTCAAACGAAGATAAAATTTATGCCTACGCCGATTACGAGCATAGCAGAAAAGAAAAGCCGTTTACGCGTCTGGCTTCGGTGGCACGTGAAAGAGATTCGAGTGATACCGATGCACAAGATGTTCGGATGGCGACGGTTGCCAAAACCAAATATTACAAAGTGCGTCGGGGCGACAACCTGAGCGCTATTGCGGACAAGTACAATGTTTCTGTCGGAGACCTGAAGCGTTGGAATAAAATCAAAGGTAATCAGGTAGTGGCCGGCAAAAGCCTCCGGATTTTGTCTACCGAACGTATTGCAGTTCGCGAGAAAGCCCGCAAAACTGATTCTATCGCGCAGCCAAAAAAAGAGTCCATTGCTGCTGTGACTACAGTTAAGCAGGAAGAAACTCCGACCGTTGCATCCTATGTGGTGCAGCCGGGAGATAATCTGAGCGCCATCGCAAAGAAATTCCACGTATCAGTTGCAGATCTTAAGACCTGGAATAATTTTGAGGATAATACGCTGCTGGCAGGAACTAAATTAGTGGTTGCGAAACCCGAAACCGAAGATCAGAATGCGCTGGCCGAAGCACCTGCCACCAAAGATGTGGAATATGTGGTGCAGCGCGGCGATTTCCTCGGTATCATTGCACGGAAAAACGACGTCACCGTCGAACAGATCAAGGAATGGAACGCACTGACAGATAACAATGTTAAAGTGGGGCAGAAGCTAATTGTTGGTAAAGTAGAAGCAGGAGACAAGGCCGTGGCAGAAAATGTAAGAAAGGAATCCCGCGAAGCCAACCGCCATTATCTGGTTCGAAAAGGCGATTCACTTTTTAGCATCGCAAAAAAATACCCGGGCATTACGGTTTCAGACATCAAACGTTGGAACGGCATTAAAAACGAACAGATCAAACCCGGAATGAAACTTAAAATAAACGGTTAGTAATAATTTCTTCAATAAATTTGGGCTTTCTTCAATCATGAAAAAAGCCCTTTTTTTTTGCGCCTGTTGCCTGATACTCGCCTGTGCAGACCGGAGCGCAGAAAACCCGGACAATTCCGGTGCGATTAACCATATTTCGCTCATTATCGAAGATGAATTATGGAATGGCGAAGTGGGCGACTCGATCCGCAACAAATTGGCAAGCCCCGTAGTTGGCCTTCCTGATGAAGAACCACTGTTTACGATCAATCAGTACCCGTTGCGATTACTCGAAGGATTTATGTCGGATAGCCGCACCGTATTGGTGGTAAAGAAAAAACCGGGTAAAAATTTTAAAATAATTCGAAATGATCCCGCACGCCGGCAGCAGGTAGTGCACATCAGTGGTAACACTGTCGCTGAAATTGTCCGTACTCTTGAGCAAAAATCCCCGTCACTTATTCAACTGATGCGCGATGCCGAATTTGAAGAAATGCAAAAGCGGATCGACAGCGAACGGGTTAATCCGGCAATTCTTCGAAATCAATTTCAAATCGATATCGGAATGACCCCGCAGTACCGGATAGCCTACAAGGCACCCAACTTCGTCTGGTTTAAAAAAGATATTATTTCCGGTAATCTTAATCTGCTCGTTTACCAAATTCCGATGCGCAATGACCGGCACGGACTGAACATACTCAAACTGCGCGACTCCATCGGAGCGGCGCACATTCACGGAACCGCGGCAGACAGCGATATGGTTACTGAAAATGCTTTCGCACCTTATGTGTCGCAGCTTACCATCGGTGGTAAAAAAGTGATTGAAACACGAGGCACGTGGGAGCTCAAGAATGATTTTATGTCCGGACCGTTCATCAATTTTGCTTTTTTCGATACTGAAAAACGGCGGATTTTAATTTTGGAAGGTTTTTGTTACGCGCCTTCGCGGCAGAAGCGCGACCTCCTCTTTGAATTGGAAACCCTTATGCGCTCGATAGAGTTTACGAAATGATAAAATGGATTTTAAAGCGTTTTAACGAGCTTTCAGGGGTGGAGGTATATCAAATATTGCAACTTCGTTCCGAGGTCTTTGTCGTGGAGCAAAATTGCGTGTATCAGGACATCGATGACAAAGACTCCCGAGCGCTGCATTTATTGGGGTATGAGCGAGACCAGCTCATAGCATATGCCCGGTTGTTTAAACGTGGCGATTATTTTGAAGAAATGTCAATTGGGCGGGTAGTGGTCCGGGCCGACAGACGCCGGTTTGGATTTGGTCACGAATTAATGAAGCAGGCCATCAAAGACATACAGCAGTTCGATGTGGGAGAAATCGTGATTTCTGCGCAGCTTTACCTGCAAAAGTTTTACGAGCAGCATGGATTTATTGCCGAAGGCGAATCGTATCCGGAAGATGATATTCCTCACATCCGCATGCGCCGGTTTTAGATTTTGGTAATAACGAGCTCTACCCGGCGGTCATATTCGGCACCTTTTCCCAGCGGTACGGTATTGCCGTATCCTTTGAACGTCATTCGCCGCTTGTCAATTTTTTTAAAAATCAAATATTTGTAAACGGACTGGGCGCGATTGGTCGACAAGGCGCGTTTCTTTGTTTCACGATCAATGGCTTCGCGCTGGTATGGCGGTGTGCAACAGACATGCCCCTGGATTTCAAATTCCAGTTTTTTATTGCGGTGCAGATGGCGTGCAATTTCATCCAGTTGTTTCTTTGCCTGCATCGTCAGCTTACTACTTCCGCGTTCAAACAAAAGGTTCTCCAGATAAATGTGATCGCCAACTACGTGGTTTTTCTGCACCGTCGTATAAAATCCGGGAAGCTGAATTTTGGGCAACGGCCTCATGTTTAATACTACGTCGACACGGCGATTTTTAGAGCGACGTTCCGGTAGATTTTCTAAGACGTCATCGTCAATCATGATGCGGCCTTTGCCTTCAATGGTGACAATAATCTTGTTCCGAATCCCATTTCGAACCAGCGCTTCGCGAATGGTCGAAGCCCGTTGAGTCGATAATTTGAAGTTGTAATCTTCCTTGCCGATATCGTCCGTGTAACCAAAAATTTCTACGGATTCTATTCTTGTGGAATCGGTTTTTTTAATAAAATCCACTACGGCCGCTTCTTGTTTCTTATCGAGTGCAAATTTGTCGAACTCAAAATAAACCGACTGTATTACCTCTTCCTGCCCATAGCCTGTAGTTAAAACAAAGAGCGGAAGTAACCGCAGAAAAAATTTCTTCATATCAGATTTTCAGAATCTTATTGTATTCTGTAGTGTTATTTAAAATGGAAATGGATTTTTTAATTTCCGAATTTGAGCGAGTGTAGTATTCGTATAAACCTTCTTTATAGCGGTACCGCTTGATGATTTCATCCAGGATTAACTTTTTAATTTCGTCCTTGCTCTTGTCCAATTGCGATTCCTCGCTGCGTTGCAAAGCGGAAAGCAATTGTTGGTATTCGGCGGTAATTGCCGCATCGATTTTTTCCTTTTTAGCCGCCTCGAGTGTCTTTTTCATGGCCTGCTCGGTTTCGGTGTCGAAAGAATATTTCTCGCGCTTCAGAAAAGCCTTAAAGTCGGCAAAATCCGCATCGCTTATTGTCGGAATTTTTTCGCCTAAATTGGGATTCTTGTAGTAGTAGCCGGTTACGTAATTGAAAATCGCATCATTTTTTACCAATGCTTCTGAAATAGGACTGAGCTGCGTTTCTGCTAACTCTACATCCGGCAAAATTCCGCCACCGTCATATACAGGACGTCCTTTACGGGTTTTAAACGCATTGTATTTTGATGCGTCGAGTCGTGTGGCTTTTCCTTCCTTGTCTTTCTGACTGTAATCGAGTGCCTGGATGCACCGTCCGGAAGGAGTGTAATACCGCGAAATGGTTACTTTGAGTTGTGTGCCATACGTCAAATCTACCGGCCGTTGCACCAAACCTTTTCCAAAACTGCGGCTTCCCACCACTACAGCCCGGTCTAAATCCTGTAATGCGCCGGCAACAATTTCTGAAGCCGAAGCACTTCGCCCGTCAACCAGCACCACAATCGGAATGGTGGTGTCAATCGGCTCCCGCGAAGTTTTGTACGTATTGTTGTGTTTTTCGATTTTAGATTTGGTAGTAACAATAACCTCATTTTTAGGCACAAACAGGTTACAGATGTTTACCGCTTCGTGCAAAAGGCCGCCCGGATTTCCGCGCAGGTCGAGAATTAATCGTTGAGCACCTTCCCGCTTGAGCTGCTCCAGCGCTTCTTTGGTTTCCAGCGTTGCTTTTTTGTTGAATTGTGAAAGTACGATATAGCCGGTCTTGTCATCAACTTTGGAAAAGAAAGGGACTGCTTTGAGCTCGACCTCGTCCAGTACAATCTGGGCCGTATTGATTTTACCCTGTCTGCGATACTTCACTTCGATTTTCGTTCCTTTTGTACCGCGAAGAAGCTCTCCGGCATCGTTTTTAAAACCTTCGAGATTCACGTCGCCAATCTGTACGATTTCGTCTCCGGCTTTGAGTCCGGCCTTATCTGCAGGATAATTTTTATACGCTTCCTTGATTATCAGAATTCCGTCTTTTCGGGTAATCATCGCGCCGATACCGGTATACTCGCCCGTGTTGTTGATTTTAAACTTCACTACATCGGCCTCATTGAAATACACGGTGTACGGATCCAATTCCGCAAGCATGTTCTTGATGGCTTTATCCATGAGTTCTGCCGGGTTGACTTCGTCGACATAATTCATGTTTACCGCCTTGTAGAGATTGGTAAAAATTTCTATCTGCTTGGCAATTTCGAAAAAATCTTCTTTTACGGAGACAAATGCGCCTGTGATAAGCAGCGTTCCGGAGGCCACCAAAGGCAGGATAAAACGTTTTTTAACTGACATAACTTTCGGCATTAATTCAAAACGGCGTTAAAGATAATGTTTTACGGCTTGCTCGGTGCAGGGGATGAGACTTGCGCGTCAAGAGTTTTCGAGCGAAATTTTCGGAATAAATCAGCGGTCTTTTGCTCCAGCTCCCGGTACGGGATTGTCGATCGGCTTTGGAAAATCAGCATAAAATCGTATGCAGTGGCATCCCGGATTAATGCTTTTTGATGACGGTACGCTTCGCGAAGCAGCCGCTTCACGTAGTTTCGGTCGACCGCATTGCGGAAGTAGCGTTTTGACACCGAGACGCCGAACTTAATTTCGGGATGCTCTTCTTCTGACTTTCGATATACCAGTCGCAACGGAAAAACCGATACCGATTGTCCGGAAGAAAACAGTGCGGAGATAGCTTTTTCGCTTTTAAGCCGCTCCGTTTTAGGATAAATTTTGCGTATCGGGCTCATAACGTGCAAATTATATAAAAACTGTAACAAATGTTGAAACGCAAGAATAGCCTGTTGATTGTAATTTTACCATGTGATTAAATCACTAAAAGATTGAAAAATTAAGCAGTATCCGCAGGTTGAAGAAACAACTGCTACAGAAGCGGATAAACTACAAACACTACCGATAAGGGCTTGGCCCAAACAGCACAGATGACCAAAGGGTCATGTGTATAAAACACCCGGAACGAAAGCTCCGGGTGTTTTTGATTTTATTTAGCCTGATAGGTATTGTTTTCCGGTTTAATGTCTGCCATCATTCCGTTCGGGTCAATAGTAATCTTAGCGATTGCCGTTTTATTTTTTGGGATGGGTAATTGATACTGCGAACTGCCCCAGGCCCAATCATCCGCAACAAGTCGCCCTGCATCTGTGGAGGGTTTTACGAAATGCATCATTCGAAGCGGAACATACAGCGCTTGACGACTTCCGTCGGTGTACTCTACCAGAATGTCGAGTGGCATTGGCATCCGACCTATCCGCTCCAGAGTTACGATGGTATTTTTGCCGTTGTCGCGGACTTCAGTAATTCCGTAGTCGATGGTATTCACCGTTTGAGCAAAATCAATCAGATACCAATCGAGCTGCGCCCCGGAAACTTTTTCAGCTACGCGCTTAAAATCGTTCGGGGTGGGATGTTTAAATTTAAAATCTGCATAATATCGTTTTAGTATGCGCAGCAGCATTTCTCTCCCCAGCATATATTCTAACTGACCTAAAAAGACACTGCCTTTTGCATAGGACGCAATACTGTACGCCATGTTTTCGTCGTAACGATCGGCATGTGTGGTAAGCGGTTGTTCCTTACCTGATTTGGCCAGCGAGATATAGGCTTTGTAAGACCCGGCATACGGGTTGGCAACCGGTTTATCGGCGAGCATATTAAGCGCGGTATCTTCCAGCCAGGAAGTAAAACCTTCATCCATCCATCCGTGCTTTGATTCGTTTGTAGCCAGCACGTGTTGAAACCAGGAGTGAGCCAATTCATGCGCGGTAACGCCCAGCAAGCCATCAAATTTTCCTTCGCCTAAAATCAGCGTACACATGGCATACTCCATACCTCCATCGCCGCCCTGAATTACCGAATATTGCTTATACGGGTAATCCCCGATTAAGGAATTGTAGATTTCCATCAATTTAACTGTCAGCGGTTGTAACCGTTTCCAATTTTCCAGGATTGCAGGATTGTTCTTGTAAAGAAAATGGATAGCTACACCGTTGGGACCCTGAACAACATCGTGCAGATAATCTTTATCAGCTGCCCACGTAAAATCATGAACCTGCGGAGCAATGAAATGCCATGTTCTGGTTTTCCCTTTGGGCTCGCGAACAGTAACCCCCGGTTCCTGATATCCTTTCCCGATTTCGTTGGCGTTTTGAAGGTAACCGGTACCGCCGAGGGTGTAGGCTTTATCGATGGTAATCTTTACGTCAAAATTGCCCCACACGCCGTGGAATTCCCGGGCGATGTACGGATTTGCATGCCATCCTTCAAAATCGTATTCGCATAGTTTCGGATACCATTGTGCCATAGAGAAGGCAACACCCTCCTTGCTATTGCGGCCCGAACGGCGAATTTGAACCGGAACCTGACCTTCGAATTTCAATTCGAGCTTCGTTTTGGCGCCGGGCAAAATGGGCTTGGGCAGCAGCACTTCCAGAATGGTTTCTACTTCGCGAACGGTTGCGGTAACGCCGTCCTGAGTAAGATTTGAAACCCGCAAAAAGCCGATTTCATCCGGCTTAAGGTTTTTAATTCGGCTTTCCTTGACTTCGGTGTTATTGAACATGGTTTTAGATACCATCCGGGAATCAGGATCTTTGATCGATCGAAGCCGCATATCCATTTCGCTGCCGGGTTGAAAGGCATTGAAATACAAATGATAGAAAACCTTGCGCAGCGTGTCGGGTGAATGGTTGGTATATTCGATAGTTTGCGTTCCGGAATATCGGTACGTTTTAACATCGACGTTTACATCCATACGGTAGTCGGCATGCTGTTGCCAATACGCGCCCTGCGCACCGGCAGCAAAGGTTGCCAAAACCATAAGGGCAGACAGAAAAGCTTTTTTCATTTATTTTTTTGCAGGTTTCTTAGATTTAGACATCTTGTCCGCTAACTGCAAAGCCTGGTATGCGTTCACAATTTTACCGGATTTACAGGCTTTGGAAAACGAACGAACTTCTCCTGTAGCGCCAAGGGTTACATCCATAGCGATGGGTGTGCCGGACGTCATCATGATTTCCTTAACCTGTTTAGCCGTAAGCGACGGATAGTACGAACGAATAAGTGCTGCTACACCGGCGGCATTAGGGGAAGCCATCGACGTTCCCTGCTCATATTTGTATTTATTGCCCGGAACAGTGGCATAAATTTTCATCCCCGGTGCAAAAATATCAACTTGCTGTGTGCCGTAATTCGAAAAAGGAGCCACCAAAGATTGGGCGACATAATGATTGAGTGCTCCAATCGTGATAACGTTGTCTGATATCTCTTTTCCATCGCGCGTATCGGTCGGGAAGGTAGGATTTTCCGGCTTGTCAAGATCCAGTCCGTCGTTTCCGGCGGCATGAACAATCAGCACATCCTTCGAAGCGGCATATTTCATGGCTTCCCATACCCACTCGCGCTGTGGCGAAAAGGCTTTGCCAAAACTTCCGTTGATAACTTTCGCACCGTTGTCTACTGCGTAGCGGATGGCAAGCGCAATATCTTTGTCGTATTCGTCACCGTTGGGAACAGCGCGCAATGCCATGATTCTGACGTTGTTCGCCACACCGTCTCCGCCAAGACTATTGTTGCGAACCTGAGCAATGATGCCCGAAACATGGGTTCCGTGCACCGCATCTTTCGGATCCGGGCCGATCACATTATTATCGCCGTATTTACGGTCATTAATATCCTCCGGGTTATCACCAACCAGTTTCCGTCCGTCGAAATCCTTGTTGAGGTTGTAGCTAAGCATGTCCTCTACGTGCTCTTTATAAGAGTTCAGCTCTTCGTCGAATTCAGGACCGGTCTGCTGAATGATGCTCTGCATGATTGACTTGGCCTGCATCAGTTGCTGATCGTCTTTCGGATCGATGGCATCTACGTCAGCTTGCGTAAATTTTTCCTTTCCCAGATGACGACCAATGTAATTGCGTACATTGAAGATAAATTCCACCTCCTGTTTACCCTGCAGCGCCTCATTGTATTTCTTGTCAAAAACTTCCTGAGCGCGCTTGTAAGTTTCAGATCCGTCATCGCCTTTTTTCAGAATCCGAACCAATTCCAGATTTTCGTCGGTCGACATTCCCAAAAAGTTCCATCCGTGCATATCGTCAACATACCCGTTTTTGTCGTCATCCACGTTGTTGCCGGCAATCTCTTTAGGATTAACCCAGACGACAGACTTTAAATCTTCGTGTGCGACATCGACGCCTGAATCGATCACACCGACGATAACTGTGGTGGATTTTTTATTTTTCAGAAGCTCTGCATATGCTTTGTCGACACTCATTCCCGGTATGGTATCCTTTACAATGTCGAGATGACTCCAGCGTTTTAGCTCGGTTTCGCTAAGCTCGCTGTTTTTCTTGAGAAGTTTTGAATAGTCAGACTGGGCGGGAAGTGCTTTTTGAGCCACTGCGCTTTGAAGGGAAAGCGCAGCAAAAGCAGTTAAAACTGCAATTTTGGTCCTGTTCATGAAGTTGAAAATTTTACAAATGTGGGTCTAAAGTATTTTATTTTGTTACAGTCGTTCTGCTGATTAACATCAGGTTAAGATTTCAGATGCTTTAAACACTTCGTTCAGGCGTACGCCTTTTTCGGTGTTAGCCACGGTTATGATTTCGTTATACGCGTCGTGCTCCAGAAATAAGTAGTAGCCCTTTTCGGCGGCCTCGTTTAGAAATTTTTCTTTTTCAGGTAATGTCAGCAGCGGTCGGGTATCGTAACCCATGACGTAAGGCAGCGGAATGTGCCCCGCAGTGGGAAGCAAATCCGCCATGAAACAGATAGTTTTGTCTTTATAACGAATCTTGGGAATCATCATTTTATCCGTATGTCCGTCCGCGAAAAAAATATCGAAACCCAGCTCGTCAAAATTGGTCGAGTCGCTTTCTGAGCGCGGCACAAAGTTTAATTGACCGCTTTCCTGCATCGGCAAAATGTTCTCGGGCAGAAAAGAAGCTTTTTCGCGTGCGTTAGGTTTGATGGCCCATTGCCAGTGATCTTCATTGGTCCAGAATCTCGCGTTGCGGAATGCCGGCTCGTAACCTGTATGGTCTTTGTTGTGGCGAATGCTTCCTCCACAATGGTCAAAATGCAAATGCGTCATGAAGACATCGGTAATGTCATCTCGGTGAAAACCTGCGGCCTGTAGTGAATTGTCCAGAGAATGATTTCCCCAAAGGGAATAATACCCAAAGAATTTTTCCGACTGCTTATCGCCCATTCCTGTATCAATAAGCGTAAGTCGGTTTCCGTCCTCAATAAGCAGGCAGCGTGCGGCCAGCTCAATTAAATTGTTGTTGTCCGCCGGATTGGTTTTATTCCATATACTTTTTGGAACCACGCCAAACATGGCACCGCCGTCCAATTTAAAATTTCCTGCCTCAATAGCATGTAATTTCATAACGAAGTAATAAGCTACAAAGAAAAGCATTTCTGTTGTTAGGAGGAGGGTTAATCATCCGTTATAAAAATGTTAGGCCGTTCGCAGACAACGGATATATCTACCTATCTTTGCCGTTAATTTAGACAAAATCTACAGACTATGATCAGAGTTTCAGATTCGGCAAGAACGAAAATCATTTCCCTGATGCAGGAAGATGGTTTTGACGCCGGACGCGACTATGTGCGTGTCGGTGTTAAAAGCGGCGGCTGTTCTGGTTTGTCTTACCAACTTACCTTTGACAAGAACACCGGCGAGAACGATAAAATATTTGAAGACAACGATATCCGTATTGCAGTTGAGAAAAAAAGTTTTCTGTATCTGGCAGGAACCACACTCGAATTTTCGGGAGGGCTCAATGGCAAAGGATTTGTCTTCAACAACCCTAATGCAAGTCGCACCTGCGGATGCGGCGAATCCTTCTCTCTCTAAGCGTTATTCTTAAGCACTAATGACAAAAGTTGTATCCAAGTATACCGAGGACGATTTGAAAATCGAACTCGAAACCAAGGAGTACGAATACGGATTTTACACCGACATCGAGTCGGAAACATTTCCGGTCGGACTCAATGAAGATATCGTCCGGGCGATTTCCCGCAAGAAGGAAGAACCTGAATGGATGACTGAATGGCGGATTGAAGCGTTTCGGGCCTGGCAGCAGATGGAAGAGCCGGAGTGGGCAAACGTTCAGTACGAAAAACCGGACTTTCAGGCTATTTCGTATTATTCTGCACCCAAAAAGAAACAACTAAACAGTTTGGACGAAGTGGATCCGGAGCTGCTGGAGACGTTCAAAAAACTGGGTATTTCCATAGAAGAACAGAAAAAATTATCCGGTGTTGCGATGGACATTGTAGTGGATTCAGTTTCCGTTGCCACCACATTCAAACAGACACTGGCAGAAAAAGGCATCATTTTTTGCCCGATTTCCGAAGCCATCAAGGAGCATCCGGATTTGGTCCGGAAGTATCTTGGCACGGTGGTTCCTCAGCGCGATAATTTTTATGCCGCATTAAATTCGGCTGTATTTTCCGACGGTTCGTTCTGTTACATCCCGAAAGGAGTGCGATGTCCGATGGAGCTTTCGACTTATTTCCGGATCAATCAGGCCGGAACAGGACAATTTGAAAGAACGCTTGTCATAGCAGACGAGGGTAGTTATGTTTCGTACCTCGAAGGTTGTACCGCGCCAAGTCGCGATGAAAATCAATTACATGCGGCGGTAGTAGAATTGGTTGCGCTTGACAATGCGGAAATCAAATATTCTACCGTACAAAACTGGTATCCCGGAGACAAAAACGGTCAGGGCGGGGTTTACAATTTTGTAACCAAGCGCGGATTATGCGAAACCAACGCTAAAATTTCGTGGACTCAGGTAGAAACCGGGTCAGCGATTACCTGGAAATATCCTTCCTGCGTGCTGAAAGGCGACAATTCAGTGGGTGAATTTTACTCCATTGCCGTAACCAACAACCATCAGCAAGCCGATACCGGAACCAAGATGATTCATCTCGGTAAGAACACAAAATCGACGATTATCTCAAAAGGCATTTCCGCAGGGAAGTCCAACAACAGTTACCGCGGATTGGTACAGATTGGTGCCCGCGCCGAGAATGCACGGAATTTTTCTCAGTGCGATTCGCTTCTGATGGGAAATAACTGCGGCGCGCATACCTTCCCGTATATCGAATCAAAAAATCCTACGGCGAAGATCGAACATGAGGCAACAACGAGTAAGATCGGAGAAGATCAGGTGTTTTATTGCAATCAGCGCGGAATTCCCACCGAAAAAGCAATTGCACTAATTGTAAATGGCTTCAGCAAGGATGTTTTAAACAAACTGCCGATGGAGTTTGCCGTTGAAGCACAGAAATTATTGGAAATATCACTGGAAGGCTCTGTAGGTTAACAGGGCAATCATAAAATTATTAACTGATGTTAAAAATCACGAATCTACACGCCGAAGTTGAAGGCAAAGACATATTAAAAGGTATTGATCTGGTGGTGAACGCCGGCGAAGTGCACGCCATTATGGGTCCGAACGGATCAGGTAAATCTACGCTGTCGGCAGTTATCGCCGGGAATGAACATTACGAGGTTACTGACGGCTCGATTGAACTCGACGGGGAAGATTTGGCGGAACTGTCACCTGAAGAGCGCGCACACCGCGGCATCTTTCTGTCGTTCCAGTACCCGGTAGAAATTCCCGGAGTGTCTGTAACTAACTTCATGAAGACCGCCATTAATGAATCGCGCAAGGCTAAAGGACTTGAGGAAATGCCGGCCAATGAAATGCTGAAGTTAATCCGCGAAAAATCAGAATTGCTGGAAATTGACCGCAAATTTATGTCGCGTTCACTTAACGAAGGTTTTTCGGGTGGGGAGAAGAAAAGAAATGAGATCTTCCAGATGGCCATGCTCGACCCCAAACTTGCAATTCTCGATGAAACCGATTCCGGTCTGGACATCGATGCACTTCGCATCGTTGCGAACGGCGTCAATAAGTTGCGAAGCGACAAGAACGCCATCATCGTAATCACGCATTACCAGCGCCTGCTGGATTACATCGTTCCGGATTACGTCCACGTATTGTACAACGGGCGAATCGTAAAATCGGGAACTAAGGAACTAGCCTATGAACTGGAAGAAAAAGGCTACGATTGGATTAAAAGTGCCCACAGCGAAGTAATGTAATATGGATTTGAAAGACAAATTATTAGCGTCGTTCATGGCCTTCGAGGAGAAAGTCGACGTAACTTCCGAATTGCACGACATCAGAATGGCGGCGATAAAAAATTTTGAACTCAAGGGTTTTCCTTCCAAAAAAGAGGAAGCCTGGAAGTACACGTCGCTGAACAGTATTTTAAAAAATGATTTTTCGGTATTTCCGAAACAAGATAATGCGGTAGAATTTGCGGAGGTAAAACGCTATTTTTTACACGAAATCGACACGTATAAAGTTGTATTTATCGACGGTAAATTCAGTTCTTTTCTGTCGTCAACCACGCACGATAAAATTGATGTTTGTCTGATGTCGTCGGCTTTGAATAAGCCAAAGTACAAGGATGTCGTTGATGCGTATTTTAACAAAATCGCGAGCGGTGACGAGACATTGACCTCCTTGAATACGGCATTTGCCTGCGAGGGCGCGTACATCAATATTCCCAGGAAAAAAATTGCCGATAAGCCTATTGAGATCATCAATTTTTCAACGGGAAGCGAAGCGGCTCTGATGGTTCAGCCGCGAAATCTCATTGTCGTGGGAGAAGGCGCGCAGGTGCAGATTATCGAAAGGCATCAAAGTTTGAATGCCAATCCCGTACTGACGAATTCCGTTACGGAAATTTTTGCAGATGAGCGTGCAGTGGTGGATTATTACAAAATTCAGAATGACAACCTCGAAGCGTCGCTGATTGACAATACCTACATTGAACAGAAGGGTCAGAGCCATGTTTCGGTGCACACCTTTTCGTTCGGAGGAAACATTACCCGAAATAATCTGAATTTCTATCACCGCGGCGAACGCATTGAAAGCACGCTTAAGGGCATTACGATTATTGAAGGAAAACAGCACGTAGATCATTACACTCTGGTGCATCATGCTGCACCAAATTGTGAAAGCCACCAGAATTACAAAGGAATTTTTGGAGATCGATCTACCGGCGTATTCAACGGGAAGATTTTTGTTGAGAAGGAAGCGCAAAAAACCGACGCTTTTCAGCAAAACAACAATATCCTTTTAAGCGATAAAGCCACCATAAATGCGAAGCCGCAACTGGAAATTTTTGCGGATGACGTAAAGTGCTCCCACGGTTGTACCATCGGGCAGCTCGACGAGCGCGCCATGTTTTACATGCAGTCGCGTGGAATTCCGCAAAAAGAAGCTAAAGCGCTTTTGATGTATGCTTTTTCCAATGACGTAATTTCAAGTGTCCGAATTCCTGAATTAAAACAGCGAATCACAAAAATTATCGCCTCCAAGTTGGGCGTAAAGATGGGATTTGACCTTTAAGGAAATCCTTCGAAAAACACACCCGGACATGCTCCGGGTTTTTTCGTTTTTGAAATACCTATCTTTGAATTTTATTATACGACCTTGAAACATAAAGAGTGGTTGGCAAAAAGACTAGTTGAACGCCATCTGATTAACGAAGATCAATTTTCTAAAATTCAGATCTACCGCGAGCGCCGCATATTTTCGTTGCGAAGCGAACTTTTGTTTTTGATGTACGGCGGTGTGCTCGCCTTCACCACAGGCGCCGGCATGGTGATTTACAACAATATCGATGCTATTGGTCATATTGCACTTCTTGCGATTTTATTATGCCTGATTATCGGCTGCTACTTTTTAGCCTTTCGTAAAGCCAAAGGTTTTAGCAAAACTGAATCTGAATTTGATAATCCGGTGTACGATTATCTCGTGCTGGCCGGATCCCTGCTTACGGTAGTGTTCTTTAGTTACCTGCAAACCCGCTTTAATGCACTAGGCGATGGTTATAACGGTGCTGCGCTTGCCTCTGCAATTGTGGCATTTGGCGCCGCCTACTACTTCGACAATAGAAGTTCCTACGCCATAGGAATTACGTCGCTCGCAGCATTTGTCGGCATTACAGCTACGCCCGAAGCGGTCGTACGCAACGAAATGTACACGCATCCTGCACAAACCTATGCCGGATTAGGTCTGGCCATCGCGCTTGCGTTTTGGTACGAGTACTGCCGCAAAACACGATTTAAAGTTCATTTCAATTCAGTATCCGTACATTTTGCGCTTCATCTTACCGGTATTGTATGCCTCAAAGGATTGTTTGAGGATCTTTGGCCGGCGTTTGCTTGTATTCTGGCGGCGGCTACCTACTATTTTTATTTGAAAAGTTATGAAACGGGCAGCACTACTTTATTCGTTTTTGTGATGCTGTACGCGTACTTCGGACTCAACATCTTTGGCGGTCGCTTCTGGGAACTATTGGATTTCCCGCTTTTGGAATTTCTGGCCTTTGTTTCGCCTTTATACATTCTGGCTTCTATTTATTTCTTTATAAAATTAACCCGCAACTTCAACCATAATATCAATGACGGCGAAGAATAAAGAATTAATAGAAAATCTCCTGCTGTTGAGGGAAGCCAAGCGTTTGCAACTCGCGAACTTTCTTACCGTAGATGATATTCATCGCATAAAAGCGCAACTACCGCTGCCACGCACTAGTAGTAAACTGCTCGTGCGACTGGGATTCTTTTTTTTAGGCTGTACCTTATTGTCCTCTATTCTGGGGGCAGTATCCGTCCTATTGCTGGGCAATGAAGTTAACCCTACGGCACTATTGCTGGTTTTCGCAGCGATCGCCATCACCTGTGCCGAAATTTTATCGCACAACGATTTTCATAACTTCGGACTCGATGATGCTTTTGTCCTTAGCTTCCAAATTTTATTGGCAGGTGCTGTTTTCGTGACTACCGAGTCGCCAACACTGGTTTTTTTCATGCTTTGGATTGTAGGATTGGCGTGCAGTTACCGGTATTTCAATACGGCTTCCATGTTTTTATCCTTAATGGGTATCAGCAGTTTTATTGCTTCGGTAATTACAGTGCACAAATTGCTGCATCCGATGGTTCTTCCTTTTTTGATGCTCCTTGCAGCAGCGATGATGTATTACGGATATGTTCGGTTAAATGCTCTGGAGCCTATACGTTTGTACCGCGGAAGCATGCGCATGCTGAAGGGCTTCGCACTTGTTCTAGGGTATCTTTCCGTGAACTATCTGATCGTCCGCAATTTGTCGGAAGAAATGATGAAGATAGTGATACAACCCGGCGAGGACATCCCTTTAGCCTTTATTTTTTATGTGACAACGTTCCTGATCCCTGCGTTTTACATTACCTATGGCGTATTAAAACGGGATAAGATTTTTATTCTAACCGGCATTGCCGCCCTGGCATTCTCTTTTATTTCTATCCGCGTCTACTATCATCTCTTACCACTTGAATCAGCACTGATTTTTGGAGGAATTGCCTTGTTTGCAGGAGGATATTACGCGATGACCAAATTAAGGGACAAAACCAGCGGACTGACCTTTCTGGCGGATCGGTACCGAGATGATGACCGTTCACTAACCGAAGCGATCGTAGCATCATCAACCTTAACGCCTAATACGTCGCAGGCGGGCGAAGATCCGATGGACTTTGGAGGCGGAACATTTAGCGGTGGAGGATCAAGTTCAAATTATTAACGATTTCTTACCATCAGTTAATCCGCTGTTGCTTCGTATTTTTGCAGCATGTTAGACCTCGAATCCATTAGAAGAGAGTTTCCGATTTTATCCGAAAAGGTGAACGGAAAACCCCTAGTATATTTTGACAACGGAGCAACGTCGCAAAAACCCCTCGCGGTTATCAATGCGATATCCGATTACTATCGCACGATTAACGCCAACGTCCACCGGGGCGTGCATACGTTAAGTCAGCTGGCAACCGACGCTTTCGAAGGCGCCCGCGAAAAATTGCGTTCGCATTTTAATGCCCGGCATTCTCACGAAATCATCTTTACATCCGGAACAACACATGCAGTGAATCTGGTGGCATCCGGAATGACATCCTTCCTCAAACCCGGCGATGAGGTATTGGTTTCAGCACTCGAACACCATTCCAACATCGTTCCCTGGCAATTTCTTTGCGAACGAACCGGTGCTGTGCTGAAAGTGATTCCAATGAATCTTCAGGGTGAATTGGTGATGTCCGAGTATGAGGCGCTGCTATCTGAACGCACAAAAATCGTTGCGGTAAATCACATTTCGAACGCACTGGGCACCATCAACCCCGTCGGAGAAATAATTGCCGGCGCAAAACGGGTAGGTGCAGCGGTACTGATTGACGGCGCGCAGGCCGGACCGCATCTTAGGGTAGATGTTCAGGCGCTCGACTGCGATTTTTACACCGTGTCGGCCCATAAAATGTGCGGACCAACCGGCATTGGGATGCTTTACGGGAAAGAGGAGTGGCTTAATAAACTTCCTCCGTATATGGGAGGAGGAGAAATGATTAAAGAAGTAAGCTTTGAACGGTCGACCTATGCCGATCTGCCGCATAAATTTGAGGCAGGAACACCCAATATCGCCGACGCAATCGGCTTCGGCGCAGCGGTAGAGTATCTCAATAAAATCGGTCTCGATGCCATCGCTACGTACGAACGCGAACTTCTGGATTATGCAACACGGCAACTGGAGCAAATAGACGGACTTAAAATCTGGGGTGTCGCTAAAGAAAAAGCACCGGTGATTTCATTTACACTGGAAAATATTCATCCATACGATATCGGAACCATCGTAGATAAATTGGGAATTGCCGTCCGTACAGGTCATCATTGCGCACAACCCATCATGAATTTTTGCCAGATTGTAGGTACCGTTCGCGCATCATTCGCTTTTTATAACACACGCGACGAAATCGACCAATTGGTGCAGGCGGTCCGAAAGGCACAGCAGATGCTTTCGTAAATCGTATCTTTAACCAAAATCTAAGTATGAAAGCTCTCTTGATCGCATTTTTTTCTCTCGCCCTGATGCAGGATTGCCAGAGAGATAAAGCCGCAACTATGAAAGATACCGTTTTGGAATACCATGTGACGACCCGCGGTTTTTTTCGGCACATCACCGTAAAGGAAAATAAAGTTCTGATCTACAAAGACCGGAATTCGAAAGAGGTTTCTCAGGAAATCGCGTTGTCGAATCAGCAACTTAAGAATTTTATTGCAGCTTTTGATGAACTTGCACTCGAAGATATTGCCACCTATAAAGCGCCTTCTGAAAAACGTTTTTACGACGGGGCAGCCATAGCCACATTTAAAGTCACACACCGCGGAACCAGCTACGAATCACAGCCATTTGATCACCTGAATCCACCGGCAGAACTGGAGCGCATCGTAACTTTGATGGCCGATTATACGAAAGACAATGAGTAACATCAGAAAAAATCAGGAAGAAATCGTCGAGGAGTTTTCGATGTTTGACGATTGGATGCAACGCTACGAATACATTATCGATCTCGGAAAAAACCTTCCGATAATCGACGAGCGCTTTAAAACCGACGACAATATCATAAAAGGTTGCCAGTCTAAAGTTTGGTTGCATGCGGATGCGCGTGACGGCAGAATTTTTTTTACAGCCGATAGCGATGCGATTCTTACCAAGGGCATCATCGCCATTTTAATTCGCGCCTTTTCAGGGTATACTCCATCTGAAATACTGGAAGCAGATACCGAGTTTATTAATGACATCGGCTTGCGCGAACACTTGTCGCCGACGCGGGCCAACGGTTTGGTTTCGATGATAAAGCAAATTAAAATGTATGCTTTGGCACTTTCATCAAAAAATTAAATAATACTTTTGAATTACACAGCAATGGAAGAATTTACAGACGATATAAATCTTGGAGAACGCATCGTCAAGGTGCTGAAGGGTATTTACGACCCTGAAATCCCCGTTGATATTTATGAACTGGGGCTGATTTACGATGTTATGGTAAACGAAGACATGGATGTAAAAATCCTGATGACACTCACTTCCCCGAATTGTCCGGTGGCCGAGTCGCTCCCACGTGAGGTTGAACAAAAAGTTATGGCCATTAACGGGGTGAAAGAAGTAGAAGTTGAAATTACCTTTGATCCGCCGTGGAGCAAGGATTTGATGAGCGAAGAAGCAAAACTTGAATTGGGAATGTTGTAATGGATGAGATCGTTAACCGTGTGGCCACGAGTTCGTTAAGCGTTTTCGACCTGGAAGATTACTATCAGGAAGGCCGCCGCGCTCAAATCGATATTTCGAATTGGCTCCATGAAGGTTTTGTTTTGCGCGAAAAGGATTTTCGGGAGCAGCTGAAAAATTTTGATTGGTCGGTGTACAGCGACGCCTATGTAGCGATCTACTGTTCGACGGATGCCGTATTGCCGGCCTGGGCGCAAATTCTCGTTGCTACGCATGTATTGCCGTTTGCAAAGAAAGTAGTTACCGGATCATTGGAAAATCTGGAACAGTTGTTATATGAAGACGTTTTAAAGACAATTGATTTTGAAATCTTTCGCGATAAGCCTGTGATTTTGAAAGGTTGTTCAAAGAAGCCTGTACCCGATAGTGCTTACGTTACCGCCATGCAGTATCTGCAACCTGTAGCGAAAAGCGTTATGTACGGCGAAGCATGCTCGGCAGTGCCGTTGTATAAGAGGAGGTAATCCCTAAACTTTCTATATGAAGCGATTTTTACTTCTGATGACTGTTGCAGTCGTCACGCAGCTTACTGCCCAAACTGATTCGGCGCGCACCGTAACGGATACCATTAAACACTGGAAGGCAAAAGGAAATGCAACGTTTTTGTTTACCCAATCCACTTTTGACAATTGGCTGGCCGGCGGCGAAAACAACTTTTCAGGTAATCTGGGGCTTAATTACGACATTAATTACAACAAAGACGGATGGAATTGGGACAATAAATTCATCGCTTCGTATGGATTGGTGCGCACTCGTTCCAGCAATTTTGCGAAGAAAACCGATGACCGACTCGAAATTACGTCAGTGCTCGGAAAGCGGTCAAAAGCGAACGACCGGTGGTACTATTCCGGTTTTTTAAACTTCAGGACACAATTTACCACGGGTTATATTTATGGGAAAGATGCTAACGGGACCGAGATTCGAACAGAATTCACCAATTTCTTTTCGCCCGCCTATCTTTCATTCGGGCCCGGTATGATGTACAAGAGGGACGATAACTTTAAGTTTAACCTGTCGCCGGCTACGTCAAAACTTACGATTGTAAACCCTGATGACACCCTTCCCGATGCTGCCTATTTTGGCGTAGAGGAAGGCAAAGCAATTCGTTACGAACTCGGATTCAATGCGTCAGCATATTATAAATTTGTCCTGGTGGCAAATGTTTCGCTGGAAAATATCATTAATCTGTACTCCAACTATCTGGAAGATCCGCAGAATGTGGACCTTGATTACCAGTTGAACGTCGTTTTAAAAGTGAACAAGTACATTACGACCAACATTAATTTCCAAACGATATACGACGATAACGCTTTTCGCGGATTTCAGGTTCGGCAGGTATTTGGTGTCGGGGCTAACTACGGATTCTGATCGTCTATGGCCTGATCGTAGTCGGGATACAGGAAATTGTTATACGGAAACCGTGAGATGTGAATTTTCCTGACGGCCTCGTATACTATTTTTCTAAAATCTTCAAAATTCTCCTTTTTTGAGGCAGAAATGAAGACGGTTGATTCCGGCGCATGATCAGCCATCCAGGTTTGTTTCCACTCTTCGAGAGTAAAGTGTCGGCGTGTCTTCTCGGTCACCAGATCATCATCTTCAATTACCAGATGACGATATGCATCAATTTTGTTGAAAACCATTAATGTCGGCTTGTCTTTGCTTGCAATATCCGCCAGAATCTGATTTACCGAAGCGATGTGATCCTCGAAATCGGGATGCGAAATGTCGACGACATGCAAAAGCAAATCGGCTTCGCGAACTTCATCCAGCGTACTTTTGAACGACTCAATTAGCTGCGTTGGCAATTTTCGAATAAAACCAACCGTGTCGGAAAGCAAAAACGGCAGGTTTTTAATGACCACTTTACGGACGGTAGTATCCAGTGTTGCGAACAATTTATTTTCGACAAATACCTCGCTTTTACTGAGGGCATTCATCAGGGTCGACTTACCGACGTTCGTGTAGCCGACTAACGCTACCCGCACCATGGCGCCCCGGTTGCTGCGTTGAATAGACATTTGTTTGTCTATGGTTTTTAGCTTTTCCTTCAGCAACGAGATTCGGTCACGTACGATCCGGCGGTCAGTCTCGATCTCGGTTTCACCCGGTCCGCGAAGTCCGATACCCCCTTTTTGTCGCTCAAGGTGTGTCCACATGCCTGTAAGCCTTGGAAGCAAATACTGGCATTGCGCCAATTCTACCTGGGTGCGTGCATACGAGGTTTCGGCGCGCTGAGCGAATATGTCGAGGATGAGGTTGGTGCGGTCGAGTACTTTGCATTTCAATATCTGGGAGATATTGCGCTGTTGCGACGGAGACAACTCGTCATCAAAAATCACAGTCGTAATCTGATGTTGCGAAACGTACTGTTCAATTTCCTCAATCTTTCCGGTGCCAACAAAAGTTTTTGGATTGGGGCGTTCCAATTTTTGAAAAAACCTTCGCACGACCTCTCCTCCGGCTGTAAATGTCAGAAATTCAAGTTCATCGAGATATTCGCGCAGTTTGTCTTCAGATTGATCCTGGGTGACAATCCCAACCAGAACCGTTTTTTCAATCTCTGTATTTGGTTTTTCGAGCATACGACTTATTAAAATGCAAAAGTACTTTAAAACTTTATGAATGAACTCGATTAGCTATCACTACGACATTGGTTTTAGTTAAATATTAAGTAAACGATTCTGAAATGCTAAATTTTGTTAAATTTGAAACTTTATTTTTTTTGCACAACACATGCTATTAACAACCACATTATGAAAAGAATTACGCTTTTGTTTTTCATGTTGTTTCTAACGCTGGGTGTTCGAGGCCAGTTTACAGAAGGTTTTGAAAGTTCGAACCTTCCCGATCTGACCGCGGATACCTGGAATTTGGGTACAACAGGCCTAGGATCCAACGGTATTTGGGGTGTATTCGACAATGGAGTCGGATTAACCCAGAGCTGGAAGGTCGCTGCCGGACCGGCAGTAGTATTCGCCGGTAACCAGGCCGCATTCAAAGACAGGGAGGGAGCCAATCCGCCGGGAATTACACAGGATTATCTGGCCACTCCTTTGGTTACTATTCCCGCAAATGGTCAGTTAAGATTTTGGGCGCGTACCGGTTTCCTCGGAAACCAGGGGGCTCAGCTTAAAATTATGGTTGCTCCGGCAACTGCAGCACAGAATGATGTTGCTGCCTATTCGACCATTGCAACCTTTACTGAAGATCAGATCAGCAACCCTTTTAATGTTTACGACGAGACAGTCGTAAGTCTTAATGCCTTTGCCGGAACACAGATTTATGTTGCCTTTGTTGTAGAATTCAACAGCCCGGGGCCGTTAGCCGGCGATCGCTGGTTGATTGACGAAGTGCGAATTGTAGAGCAGTGTCTTGATCCTACAGCACTCGCGGCCGGATCGATCACACAGACGTCAGCCTTGCTCAACTGGGGCAACCCCAGCGGAGCTACGCAGTGGGAAATTGAGATTATTCCTGCAACCGGTACGCCTACCGGCGCAGGCACACTCATAAGCACTAATCCGTACCTGGCTACTGCAACGCAGCCGGCAGGAGTGCCTTTTACAGAATCCACAGAATACAGGTATTTTGTCCGTGCTATTTGCGACGGAGGAGTTACAAGTGAATGGGTAGGTCCTTTTACCTTCTCAACATCTTCGCCCGGACTTTCCTGCTCTGCGCCAATACAAATTACCAGTTTACCCTACAGTACAACTGACAATACCGGGAATTATGGCGATACTACCGACACCGCGCAGCCTGCGGCTTGCGCCGGTACCGCTACCAACTACATGACCGGTAACGATGTGTTTTACTCTTATACGCCAACGACCAGTGGTGTAATCAGCGTAACCATGACTCCGCAAGCCAACTGGTCCGGAATTTTTGTTTATGCAGGTTGTGATAATGTTGGTGTGCAGTGTGTGGCAGGTGTCGCAAACACCGGTTCAGCCGTAAGAGAAATTCCAAACCTTGCAGTTACCGCAGGGCAAACGTATATTTTTGTAATATCTACCAATGCGAGTCCGCAAACGGTAGGATACGATTTATTGATTCAGCAGGTAAACTGCCCGCCTCCTTCAGGGCTTAGCGCTATCGGCGTAGGTTCAACTCAGGCAAATCTTTCCTGGCAGAACCCTGGTAATGCCACTGCATGGGAAGTAGTAGTGCAGCCGCAAGGTGGCCTGATACCTACGGGAGCAGGAACACCAACAACCAGCAATACAAATTTTGCAGTAACTACTACTCAGGACGGGACTCCGTTAGCGGTAGGATGTTATCAGTACTGGGTGCGTGCCGCGTGTGGTGATGGAACTTTCAGCGCCTGGACCGGACCATTTGTGTTCTGTTTAAATAATTGCGCAAGCTCCTGTACGTATACTTTCGTGATGACCGATACCTTCGGCGACGGATGGAACGGAAACACTATGAATATTGTTCAGGGAGGTGTAACCGTGCAGACGATCGGCGCTACCTTTACGGACGGAGCAGGTCCGGAGTCGGTTAACGTTACACTTTGTGACGGGCCATTCTCGATTTTCTGGAATACGGGCGGGTCATTTGCCAACGAAGTTCGCCTGAGTGTCGTGAACCCATTCGGACAGACGATCTTCACACAGCCTGCGGGACTTACCCAAGGATCAACCATCTTTAATGGAATTGCAGATTGTGCAAATCCGCTGTGCTTACCTCCGACGAACTTAACTTCGTCTGCCGTTACCACAAACGGAGCTACGCTATCCTGGGTTCCAAATGGTCCGGCTCCACTTAGCTGGGACATTTATGCTGTTCCTCAGGGCTCTCCGGCTCCGGATGCGGCCACCGTTCCGACAGCAAATACAACCTCCAATCCCTTTACGATAACGACGCTTGATCCGGATACCACCTATGTATACTACGTTCGCGCCGTATGTGACGGGGAGGGTGCAAATCCGTGGTCAGAGGTTTCAGCGGCTTTTACAACCCTGCCTACATGTCCGCGTCCGACGAACCTTGCAGGAACTGCAGTTAGCCAGACAAGTGCTAACCTTACGTGGGCAGCGGGCGGCACTGAAACCGCTTGGGAAGTAATCGTACTTCCAGCGGGTTCACCGGCACCAACCGGCACCACACCGGGATGGCAAGCAACTACAACACCATCTTTCACCTGGAACGATCTGACATCAGGCACCGCATACGATTTCTATGTCCGTGCCGTTTGTGCACCGGATGACATCAGTGCAGTCGCCGGTCCGGGGTCATTTAATACTCCGATTTGCGACCCTTCTAACCAGTGTACGTACACATTTATTCTGGAGGATTCGTTCGGAGACGGATGGAATGGGAATACGATGAATGTTATTCAGAACGGTATTGTTGTCGCCGTTATCGGAAGCACGTTTACAACCGGAGAAGGTCCGGTGGAAGTTCAGGTGCCTTTGTGCGATGATGTTCCGTTTTCACTGTTTTGGAATACGGGAGGAAGCTTCGCTACTGAAGTTATCGTTTCCATCCGAAACAACTTTAATCAGATTATCTATACCAAGCCAAACAATTCCGGTGCTCAGGGGACAAACCTGTTCACAAGTACACCCGATTGCCAAACGCCTCTATGTTTACCGCCAACAAACCTGAATGTGGTATCGGCAGGAACAACCACTGCAACTGTAGGATGGACTGCAGGTGGTGCCGAAACAACATGGCAGGTAATTGCGCTGCCGGCTGCCGCTCCGGCGCCTGCACCGGATGCAACTGGCTGGACAGTCGCCACCACAAACCCGTTTACAATTGAAGGACTAACCGCAGGTACACCATATCGCTTTTACGTTCGTGCAGTATGCGGTCCGGAAGACGTGAGTGCGTGGAGTGCAGGATTTTTATTCAATACCTCCGTTTGCGATGTTGCCAATCAGTGTTTGTATACATTTACACTTACTGATTCGTTTGGCGACGGATGGAACGGACAGACTATGTCTGTAATTCAGGGCGGAATAACTGTTGCGACACTTGGTCCGCAACTTACCACGGGATCGGGTCCGGTTAATGTGCAGGTCGCTTTATGTAATGGAACGCCGTTCAGCATCAACTGGAACACAGGGGGATCATTCCCGAATGAAATTGGCTTATCGGTAACCAGCTTCCTTGATGAGGTTGTGTTCACCATGCCATTCTTGTCGGCATCCCTTCAGGGAACAACCATTTTCACGGGAACTGCCGAATGTACGCTTCCAACCTGTCCGAAACCTATTGAACTTACGGTTAATAATATTACGGAGACCACAGCATTGTTAGGGTGGACCGAACAAGGAACGGCCACGCAATGGGAGGTGATTGTTTTAACGCAGGGCAGCCCTGTACCCGGACCGGACACGGACGGTACAATTACTTCTGTAAATCCGATTCTTGTTTCAGGATTGTTGCCGGGAACACAGTACGTGTTCTATGTGCGTGCCATCTGCGGACCGGACGATGTAAGTTTCTGGTCTACCGTGCGGAATTTCTCTACACTACCCGCGAACGACAATTGTGCCGGAGCGATTTTTGTGCCGATCAATTCAAATTCAACCTGTAACCAGCAAGTGCCCGGCACTTTTGCAGGAGCTACCGCTTCAGCAGTTCCAAACACATGTCCGGGAGCGTCTGATGATGACGTGTGGTTCCAGTTTGTGGCGACCAACTCGTACCTGAATGTATCGGTTGCGCAGGTAACCGGCGGTGCGGATGTTAATCACGCGGTTTATAGCGGCGCATGTGAGGGACTAACATTACTGTATTGTTCGGATGCTAACAACAGTGTAGCAAACGACCTGATTGTTGGCCAAACGTACTTTGTCAGGGTATGGACGGCAGGAAACACTGCATCCACTGCGACATTTAACCTGTGCGTTTCGACACCATCGACGTGCTCTAACTCGCCGACAGTTTGTAATACTACGTATACCAATACAACAGGTGTAACGAGTTTGGGCCAAATTGGCTGTTTATTTACTTCACCGAACCCGTCATACTTTACGATTCAGGTTGTTGGTAGCGGGCCGATTAATTTCCTGCTTACGCAATCATCTCCGGGCAGCGCAACACCTAACCTCGATGTGGATTATGCCGCATGGGGGCCGTTTGCAAGTCAGGCAGAAGTTTGTGCAGCGATTGACGGAGGTCAGGAACCGCTTTCCGGTCTAACCACGGGTTGCTCGTATTCTGCAGCCCCGATCGAAAATTTCAACATTGCCAATGCGCAGGCAGGGCAGTATTATGTGATTTTGATTACTAACTTCTCAAATCAGCCGGGAGTTATCAGCCTTACACAAACCAACGAGGGTCAGCCCGGAGCAGGTGTTACTTTCTGCTGCGAATCGCCGAACTTCTCGTATGCTCCGGCAATTTACTGTAAGACGACCTCCGCTAACCCGGTGGCTACAATTGCTGACGGATCGCTTGCCGGGACATTCTCTGCAACTCCTGCAGGCCTGACGTTTGCCAATACCGCAACAGGAGAAGTAGATCTCGCGAATTCCGCACCCGGAATTTATCTGATCACCAACACGCTGCCGTCAACGGATTCTTGTAATGAGCGTACCTTCTCATTTACAATTACAATTCAGGAGCCGGCTACCGCTACGTTTTCTTATCCGCAGGCAAGCTACTGTTCTACTGTAGCTGGAACAATTCCGCTGACGTTTACGGGAACCCCGGGCGGAACGTTCTCTTCTACAACGCCGGGTCTATTCATAAACCCCACTACTGGTGAAATTACGCCAAGCCTCAGTGCGGGCGGGGTTTATACCGTTAATTACAATCTCGTTTCGGGTGGTGCGTGTATTAATGCATTGCCGAGTACCACGGTTGAAATTATCGTACAACCTTCGCTGCCGGATTTTGCAGATGTAGCCGTGTGTAATTCCTACACCTTGCCTGCACTTCTTACAGGATCTTATTATTCGCAACCCGGCGGTCAGGGCGATGCTATTCCGGCAGGTACTGTGCTGACGGCAAGTCAGACCGTTTATGTGTTTGCAGGTGTCTCTCCATGTTCTGATGAAGATTCATTTGAAGTAAACATTACACCTGCACCCGATGTACTCCCTGTTGATGACGTTGTAACATGCGGAAGCTACACGCTTCCGGCACTCACGGTAGGTAATTACTATACCGGTCCGGGTGGAACAGGTACATTATTGAATGCTAATGATGTTATTACATCCAATCAAACGATTTACATATACGCAGGATCGGGCGATTGCTCGGATGAGGAATCGTTTACTGTTGAAATCGGATCAATTACCGCCGACACCCTCCCTAACGTTACGGTATGTGACAGTTTTGTTTTGCCGGAGTTGAGTGATAACAATGGATACTTTACTCAGAGCGGTGGTCAGGGTCAGTCTTTGGCTGAGGGCAGTTCGGTGACGAGTTCCCAGACGATTTTCATTTACGCTGCGACGGGTTCGTGTACGGCCGAGACCAGTTTTACGGTTACGGTTAATGCTACGCCGGTAGTTGCGGAGTTTGAGGATGTGGTTTCGTGTGGCAGTTACACGCTTCCGGCCTTAAGTGTCGGGACGTACTATGATGCTCCCGGAGGCACTGGTAATGTTTTGGCTGCTGGCGCTTCGCTGACTTCGAGCCAGACGGTATACATCTGGGCTCAGAATGGTGATTGTAGTGATCAGAGCGACTTTGTGGTGACCATTACGCCGAACTTTACTTTAGATCCGATTGCCGATGTTACCGCGTGCGACAGTTATACGCTTCCGGAGTTATCTGTTGGCGGGTATTTCACGCAGAGTGGTGGTGTTGGTCCGCTTTCAGAGGGTGCGGTGATCACCTCGAGCCAGACGGTTTTTGTGTATGCTACGCAGGGACTTTGTACGGATGAGCAGAGTTTTGTGGTTACGATAAATACGACACCGTCCTTTACCCTTGCCGGCGGTTGTCAGAACAATGCCTATGTTATTGAGGTGATTGCCCCTGAGGGTGTTTCTTTGGACGGTGCTACTTTTGCGTGGTCGACTATTGGAGGAAACCTGGGCACGCAGCCTACCGATGGGGCCAGCATTGAGGCTCTTGCCGACGGTGAGTACACCGTGGAGGTTAGTTTTGGCAATTGCAGCCTGACGCAAACCTTTACGGCGGTGGGCACTCAGTGTACGATTCAGAAGGGGATCTCGGTGAACGGCGATGGCAAGAACGACTTCTTTGATTTGGAGGGTCAGGATGTTCGCCAGCTGACGATTTTCAACCGTTACGGAATGAAGGTATACTCCTTGGCTAACTACACCAACCAATGGGGTGGTCAGGGCGACAACGGGGAGGAACTTCCTGATGGCACGTATTACTACGTGATCGAGCGCCGCAACGGAGAGGGTCTTACCGGATGGATCTACATCAACAGGGCACAAAACTAAATTGATGCAGGGTCGCTGCCTGCCTGGTTGCGGGCAGCGGACCTTATCAGTAACCATACAAAACACACACACATGAAGAAACTATATTTCACGGCGCTTTTGAGTTTTGTGGCCCTTGGGACCCAGGCTCAGCAAGATCCGCACTATACGCAATACATGTACAACATGAGCGTGATCAACCCGGCGTATGCGGGTTCGAAGGAGAGCATCTCGGGCGGTTTACTCTACCGCAAGCAGTGGGTTGAGATTGAGGATGCCCCTACTACGGGTACGTTCTTTCTGCACTCTCCGGTGGGCAAGAACGTAGGTTTGGGTCTTTCGGCCATCACCGATCGTATCGGTCCGGTGGAAGAGACCAATTTCTATGGCGACTTTTCCTATACGCTGAATCTGGGTGGTGAACACCGTCTGGCTTTGGGTATTAAGGCGGGAGTGACCATGCACAAGGTTGACTTTGCTACGATTTTCCCGACGCTTCCGGATTTGGATGACGATGTTTTCGGGCAAGGCAATCCGAACGAGACGTTTTTCAACGTGGGTACCGGTGCGTTTTACTACACCGATAAGTACTACATCGCCTTCTCGGTACCGAACATGCTTCGGGCACGGTATCTGGATTTTAACGGGGTAAATTACGGCAGCGAGGAGCTGCACTACTTCCTCACGGGGGGTTATGTGTTTGACATCAACGAGAATTTCAAGTTCAAGCCTTTTGCGATGGTAAAATCCTCGTTTAACACTCCGGTCTCTCTGGATGTATCGGCTAACGTGCTGATGTACGACAAGCTTGAATTGGGTGCGACCTACCGTTTGCAGGATTCCTTTGGTGCGATGGTGAACTTTGCCATCACCCCAAGCCTTCGTATCGGTTATGCGTATGACCACATTGTGTCGGATCTGGATGTGACCACTCCGGCCTCTCACGAGGTGATCCTGCTCTTTGATCTGAACTTCTCGAAGAAGGTATCGCAATCGCCACGTTATTTCTAATCCGTAAAGACTACGCCAAGATGAAAAGACAATATATAGTTTTCAGTTTTATGCTAATGGCCTGGGCCGGTTCGGCTCAGAGCAGGGACACAGAGCGTGCCGATAAGCTTTTTGCGCGGTATGAGTACGTGGATGCGGCTCAGGAGTACCTGAGTTTGGTAGACAAGGGCAAGGGCGATGGGTATGTATACCGTCAGTTGGCCGAGAGTTACTACAACGTATTTAACACCACCGAGGCCGCGCGTTGGTACGCCAAGGCGATCGAGACCTCGGCTCAGGAGTCGGAGGTGTATTTCCGGTATGCGCAAATGCTCAAGGCGCAGGGCAAGTACGAGGAATCGAACCGCCAGATGCAGAAGTTTGCCCAAATGGCTCCTTCGGACCAGCGGGCCAAGACGTTTTTGCAAAACCCGAATTACGTTCCCAAGCTGCTCTCTCGCGAAAAACTCTACGATGTAAAAACCATGGAGACCTCGAGCGAGCGCAGCGAGTTCGGTCCGTTTTTGCATCAGAACACGCTATACTTTACCAGCGCCCGCAACGAGGCGCGCAAGACCTACGGTTGGAACGAGGAGCCGTTTCTGGACGTGTACAGCGCTGTGCGCAACACCGACGGCACCTTTGCCAAGGCCGAGCCGGTAGCGGCTCTGAACTCGCAGTACCACGATGGTCCGTTGAGCATTACCGCAGACGGGCAGACGGTGTACTTTACCAGCGATAGTTTCCGGGAGAACAAATTTGTACGCGATCGCGAGAAAGACCTCAAACTGGGCCGCAACAACCTCTACCGCGCCACGCGTAGCGGTGATAGCTGGACCAACATCGAGCGTTTGTCGATCTCGAGCCGCGATTACTCGAGTGCTAACCCGAGTGTTACCCGCGACGGGAAGATGCTTTACTTCTCTTCGGACATGCCCGGATCGTTGGGCGGTGTGGACATCTGGCGCGTGGCGGTCAATCCGGACGGCACCCTGGGTACACCGGAGAATTTGGGCCCGAGGGTAAACACCGAAGGCAACGAGAGCTTCCCGTACATCGACAACGACAACCAAACGCTGTACTTTGCCTCGAGCGGACGTCCGGGATTGGGCGGACTCGATGTCTTTAAGATCGATCTTTCCCAATCGGGCGAGGCGCAAAACTTAGGCAAGCCGGTCAATACCGAGAAAGACGACTTTTCGTTTACGTTTTCTCAGGAGCATTCGGTGGGCTTTTTTGCTTCGAACCGCTCTGGGAATGACGATTTGTTTTCGGCTACTCCGGTATGTGCTCTGGAGCTGATCACCCGCGTGAGCGATGCCAAGACGGGCGCCGTTCTGGCCGGGGCCAAGGTATCGGTTCTGGACGATCGCAACAATGTCATTGCTACCGAAACGGCCAATGCCAAAGGCGAGGTGACCTATACGGTAGAATGCAACAAGGCGCACACGCTTGAGGCTTCGATGTCGGGCTACGAGAGTGGTACGTTCCCGGTTAAGGCCGAGCCTAAAGGCGGCAAGCGCACCATCGAAGCGGCCCTGAACCCGATCGATAAGATCATCACCCCGACTCAGGTGGTACTCAACCCGATTTACTTTGAGTTCGACAAGCACAACATCACGCGCGAAGGCGCCTTTGAGCTCGATAAACTCATCGAGGCCATGAAGGCCAAGCCGGAGATGGTAATCATGGTTAAGGCCCACACGGACTCCCGTGGCTCGGATGCCTATAACATGAACCTCTCGGATCGTCGTGCGCGCGCTACGGTGCAGTACGTGATCTCGAAAGGTATCGACAAGAAACGCATCAGCGGAAAAGGATATGGCGAGAGCGAGCTTAAGGTAGCTTGCGGAGAGAATTGCAGCGAAGAGCAACACGCGCAAAACCGCCGCTCGGAGTTTTTGATTGTCGCCGGATCGTAATCCAGCAAAAGTATCTACGAAAGGGGCTGTTGTAAGACAGCCCTTTTTTTATGGGGAAACCTTTGAGGTTTTCAAAACCTCAAAGGTTTTGGTTACTAAAAGTGCGATGCGGTTTCTTCCCAGGTGTGCGTGAGGGGGTGAAGCGGCATCCCCGCCCCCCGGGCGGGATATAGCGCAAGACCCGACCCTGTTGCCCGGAAGATCGGCGCAAAACCTAAAAGTCAATGCAACAGGGGCACGCCCAAAATAATTAGCCTACAAACCTGGGGTCAGCCGCCATGATGGTGCCGCAGCAGTTGCAGGTGCGAAGCGATTCAGAATTGTAGAAATGCCGGAAATGCGGCAGAAAGTCTGTCTCAATGTCGTTCAACTCGAAATAAACTTCATGCAGTTTTTCATTGCAGTTGTCGCAGAACCAAAGCAGTCCGTCTGTAAAACCTCTGCCGGCACGCTTGCGCTCGACGACCAGGCCGATCGAACCTTCGCGGCGAACGGGTGAGTGGGGAGTCCGTGCGGGGTGAAGGTACATATCCCCGGCATTTAGCGTAAACTCTTTGCGAACACCATCCTCTTGAATAAAAACGGTAATTGAGCCTTCGAGTTGGTAAAACAGCTCTTCGGTTTCGTTGTAATGATAATCTTTGCGGGCATTGGGTCCGGCCACAATCATAACAATATAATCATCGGAATCGACATATACGTTCTTATTGCCTACGGGAGGTTTTAGCAAATGTCTGTTTTCGTCGATCCATCGGTTTAAATTAAAGGGAGGAATGGCCGCCATACTGTGCTTTTTGCGAAAGTACAAAGAAAAAGGCCGGCAGTGCCGACCTGAAATTTACTTTTGCTTAATCAGATAGATGTACGATGGGAAGTGATCACTATAGCCCGGGGATGTTGCGTTGTTTCGCAATCCATAGCCCTTGTACTGGCCTGTGGTCTGAATCATAAAGGGCTTATTGTAGACGCCAGCCTTCCAGAAACGGTACGATTTATAGTCGTCGCGTACGAGAGATTCGGTAACCAGTATCTGGTCGAATAAATCCCAAGCATCGCGGTACGCCAAGGTGCCGATACCTTTTTTAGCCATATTTTCCATTGGATTGTAAATGTCGCCAGGGGCGAGAGATTTACGATCTCCTTTAGCCTTCAGTACTTTTTTCAGGCTTCTGTTGAAGGGGCCGTCATTAAGGTCGCCCATGGTAATCACTTTGGCCTCAGGGTTGAGGAGTCGGAGTGAGTCGATAATTTTTACATTAAGAGCTGCGGCTTTTTCACGAAGTAAACTGCTGATTTTCTCTCCTCCCCGTCTTGAAGGCCAGTGATTCACTATAAAATGAATTTCCTCGCCATCGAGTAGTCCTGTCATTAAGATTTGATCCCGAGTATAGATTCTTTTATTGGTAGCATCAACTTCGATTTCCTCGTCTGAAGCATCTGACTTTGCCGCGCTGCTGCTGTCGATCTTCTTCGTATCTGATTCATAAATAATCAGAGGGATATTGACATAGCTCGTGGGTTTAAATTTTGATTTTTGGTAGAGGAATGCACAGTCGATACCGCGCCGGTCGGGCGAATCAAAATGTACAATGCCGTAATCAAAGGGCATAAGATTAGGTTCTTTCACCAAAGCTTCAAGAACTCTTCGATTTTCTGCTTCAGCCAAACCAATCACTGTTGGCGGATTGGGATTTTCCCCGTCTCCGATCATGGAAAGCACCTTCGCCACGTTGGAGATTTTGCGCTTGTAGTATTTTGAGGAGTATACCCACTCGTCATCCCGGGTTAGGGGATCGTTAATAGTATCGTATAAATTTTCCACGTTGTAAAAGGCGACTGTATGGATAGCAAACTTCTTATCCTGGGCAGTAGCGGTAAAAATTGAAAGAAAAGCAAAAAGAGGTAGGAAAAATTTTCTAATTAACATATTCCAGCATTAAATTACGGTGAAGTTTTCGACAAAGTTCGGGCCAAAAGTAGATAATATTATGAAATGCTGTACATTTGTCGGCCGTTAACTTTTCGCTAACAAACGGTATATTTATTCAATTTTTAATCTTGTATGAAAAAACTACTGCTTAGTATTTTGCTTGTGGTTCAGGCTGTTACGGGGTTTGCACAATCCTCAACAAAGATCACAGGTAAAGTTGTAGACTCCAAGTCGCAACGACCAATGGAGAACGTAATTGTGTCTGTCCAGAATACCAATTTGACAGACTTAACTGACGCTATGGGTCAGTTTGAAATTGAAAATGCAGAAGCGGGTAACTGGTTGGTGCTTATTAAAAGCTTTGGTTACAAAGATCAGCTTTTATCGGTGACTGTTGTGTCGGGTCAGGCCGTTGATCTGGGCACTGTGGTTATGGAGGAAGATATTACCTCAGAGCAGGAGCTGGCGCTCATTACTATTACTGAAAATGACCTGGGTGACGACCAAAGCGGTTCGGAAAGCACGGCGGGGCTCTTGCAGGCATCGCGTGATATTTTCCAGCAGGCTGCGGCTTTTAACTGGGGTCAGGCGCGTTTCCGCATTCGCGGACTCGACAATGAGTATGGTGTTACCATGATTAACGGCGTGGTGATGAACAAACTATATGATGGCCGTCCGCAGTGGAGTAACTGGGGCGGACTAAACGATGCGACCCGCAACCAGGAATTTACCATGGGTACTGCGCCGTCCGACTATACTTTTGGAAGTATTTTGGGTACGCAGGAAATCAACACACGTGCTTCGATTTATCGTCCGGGGACGCGGGTTTCTTTTTCTGCTACCAACACAACTTATAGGGGCCGTGTTATGGGTACGCATGTTTCCGGAATGGATGCCAATGGCTGGGCGTACGTAGTATCTGCCGGCCGTCGTTGGGCACAGGAAGGTTATTTTGAAGGAACTGATTTTAGCGCTACGTCTCTATTTGCGAGTGTGGAGAAAAAGTTAAGCGATAAGCACTCATTAAACGTAACATCCATTTTCGCACCGAACAGCCGCGGGAAGAACGCTCCGCTAACGGATGAAGTTGCCGGATTGGCGGGTGTTCGTTACAATTCCTTCTGGGGATGGGATGACGGTCGCAAGCGGAATTCCCGCGATAGAGAGGTAATTGAACCGATCACTATTTTAAGTCATTTCTGGAAAATGACTGATAAAACGAACCTGAATTCAAATGTGGCGTATCAAACGGGTAAAATCGGAAACAGCCGTTTGGATTTTCAAGGTGCAGAGAACCCGGATCCGACCTACTACCGCAACCTTCCGAGCTATTTTACATCTTTCTACGATGATGGTGTTTTCCTCGGAAATACTCCGGAATACATTGCGCTGGCGAATCAGGCACGCGATGAGTTTTTGGCAAACCCGCAGATCGATTGGGATTTTATCTACAACACGAACATGAATTCAGCAACAGGCCGCAGTTCTTATGTTTTGTACGAAGATCGTACAGATGACAACACGTGGACTTTTAATACGATTCTGGATTCGCAGGTTGCAGACAATATTTTGGTAAATGCCGGAATTAACTACAAGCGTACAAAGTCGCACAACTTCCAATACCTGATGGATCTGCTTGGAGGTGATTTCTTTGAAGACTTCGATCCTTTCTTCACCGGTACTGCTGCTCAGTCCGATTTAAATAATCCAAACCGGATTGTTTTTGCGGGCGATACATTCGGGTATAATTACAATTTGTTTGCGAATTCCATCGATGCTTGGACACAGTTCCGTTTTACTTATCGCGATGTGGATTTCTATCTCGGCCAGCAGTTTTCGCGCACCGATTACCAGCGTGAAGGTTTGTACCGAAACGGTATTTATCCTACAAATTCGTTCGGAAGAAGCGAAAAGGTGGAGTTTGAAAACTTTGGTTTCAAAGGAGGGTTCACTTATAAGATCACCGGAAATTACATGTTGAACCTCAATGCAGCGTACATTACTAAAGCACCTACATTGCGCAATACGTTTCCGAATGCACGTCTGAACAACAACCTTGCACCTGATTTGCAAAGTGAGCGCGTTTCCAGTGCCGACGCCAGCTTCATTATCCGTGCTCCGCGTTTCAAAGGACGTGTTACGGCATTTTATGCAGCGATCGATAATGCCATGGAGACATCGTTCTTCTTTGGTGAAGGAATTTTTGACGACGAGGGCGGAGGTGCTGATGATACCAATGCATTTGTGGCGGAAACGGTGACCGATATTTCTAAGCAGCACCTCGGACTGGAATTAGGCTTGGAATATCAGTTGACATCGACCATTAAACTTACTGCGTCTGCAAACTACGGGCAGTACATTTACGCGAATAACCCGAACGTTTCGATTAATAACGATCAGGCAGCTACTCTCGTAAATCAGAATCCAATTGAGGATTTCGGTCGCGCCAACCTGAAAAATTACAGATTGGCTGGAACTCCACAGTCGGCAGCATCGCTTGGTATTGAATACCGCGATCCGAAGTTTTGGTGGATTGGTGCTAATGCGAACTATTTGGGCGATAATTATCTAGATGTTTCTGCGTTATTGCGTACCAATAATTTCTTCGAAAATCCTGCTGATCCATTTGGATTACCTTTGCCAAACATTGATGAGGATAATGCACGCAGATTGCTGGCCCAGGAGAAGCTTGATGATTTTATGTTGTTTAACCTCGTAGGTGGAAAATCATGGCGGGTTGACGGAACCACTTTCGGTTTCTTTGCGACCATCAACAATATCCTGAACACTACCTATAAAACAGGAGGCTTTGAACAAGCCCGTAACGCAAATTACCTGGAACTTGACCGCGATGTTTCTTCAGGAACTCCGGCATTTGCACCACGTTATTTTTACGGATTTGGAAGAACCTATTTTGTAAACCTCTACGTCCAATTTTAATATGATTGACATGAAAAAGTTTATTTTAAAAACCATCGCGCTGTCGTTTTGCGGTGCCGCACTACTGACAGGTTGCGTAACCGAAGATGATCAGCGTTTACCGGATTTCACTGAGGTTATCGGTGAAGATTTTTCCGGACAGGACAATGTGGTACTTGCTATTGACGGCTGGAAAAACTTTGCGGAAGCAGGTTCGGTTCTTTGGAAAACGCAGGTTTTTAGCGGGAACGGCTATGCAGAATTCAGCGGGTATCAAAGTGGCGAAGCTTCAAATATCGGCTGGTTAATTTCGCCACCGATTGCATTGGAAGCCGGAAATACAAAAAAGTTGCGCTTTCAGGCGGCACAAGCTTTTGTGTCGTCGACGGCAAACTCGATGCAGGTTTTGATTTCCACTGATTATAATGGGACGGACGTGCTCGGTGCAACATGGATGCCATTGCAGGCAAATCTTCCCAATGTTGACAGCAACTATTTTGAGTTTCTCGACTCGGGAGAAATCTCACTTGCCGATTACTCGGGTAATGTCTATGTTGCTTTCCGTGTAGTTTCAGGCCAAAATAATACAATCGACGGATCGTGGCAGGTGGATAGCTTCCGCGTTTATTAATAATTCAGAATACGATGACAATGAATAAAATGATAAAATCTGCATTTGCCGCACTTACACTGGGTGCGATGCTGATCAGTTGTTCGAATAATGATGTTTACGAGGCTCCGCAGGGATGTGTGGATCCGGGTATCGTGGCTAATTTTGAGGTAGCAACGCTGGATAATGCCGCAACCAATGTGCCGCAGCAGTTTAATACGCCGGAGACGTACATTGAAGGATACGTTACATCAAGTGATGAGCGCGGTGCCTTTTTTAAATCGATTTCACTTCAAACGATGCCGACTGATGGTTCTGCGCCAATCGGATTTAGCGTCGCCATCGACGAAACCACTCTATTCGGCCGCGGTTTTTATCCCGGGAAAAAGGTGTTTGTGAAACTTGAGGGACTGTACTACGGTCTGCAGGATGGGTCGCTGAAAATCGGTGATCTTTTCGAAGGAACTGAAGTAGGACGGATTTCAAACTTTACCTATGCCGAAAAAGTTATTCCTTCATGTACGGAAGTATCGGAAGAGCAGTTGGTGCGCACGATGTCTATCGATGAAGCGCTAAATGACGATAACATCAATACCCTGATTGAACTGGAAAACGTGCAATTTGTGGATGCTGAAGTCGGTCTCGCGTATTACGATCCGAATAATGACCTTGGCGGGGCTACCAACCGTACCTTGACAGATGCGGACGGGAATCAGATTATTTTCCGCACAAGCAGCTTTACCAATTTCAGCGGCAATACAATAAGCGGGAAAAGCGGTAAAGTACGTGGCGTTCTGACCAAATTCGGCAGCGACTTCCAGTTTGTGGCGCGTTATGAATCAGACATCAAGCTTACAGAAGACCGTATCGATAACGCTCCGCCATTTGTGGGCGGTGACCTTCAGTTTTTGGGCAGTTTCGGCGAGAATTTTGAAAGCTTTGCGAACAATAACAAGCAGTTTCCACGATACATCAATGATGCTGTAATCGGAAACCGTTACTGGGAAGTACGTTCTTTTGGCGGAAATAAATATATTCAGATGTCTTCCTTTGGAGGTACTCCGGAGCAAAACCGGGTGTTGTTTATTGTTCCGGTGGATTTTGCCGCTGCGAATACCTTCTCGTTCAAAACTAAGGGCGGATTCAACAACGGAGCTGCACTTAAAGTGTATTATTCCACAAATTATGTCCCCGGAGAGGATGTCAACGGGGCGAATCTGGTAGATATCACTTCCGTCTTTACGATTGACAACGGACCTGCTTCAGGATACTCCACTAATTTTACCAATAGCGGTAACTGGACAATTCCGGGAACATTAAGCGGAAATGGTTTTGTGATATTCGAGTATTCCGGAAACGGAAACGGCGGTGTAACAACCACGATTCAAATCGATGATATTGCAGTAAACTAACGTTACGAATACTTTAAAAATCAGCGGGCTCAGGCCCGCTTTTTTTGTGCCCGCGCGTCCTTCAATGGCGGGTGCAGCCAAAAGATTATCCGTATCTTCGTGCCGAAAAAATCATATAATGGCTACACTAACAGATAATTTCGGAATTCGCGAAGCCTTGTCACAACTTGGCATTAAAGAGATTAATCACGGTTCATCTACCGGGCAAATAAATTTCGCTTCGGGCGAGATCCTTCACTCGTATTCACCTGTAGATGGCGAATTGATTGCAAGCGTCCGCATGTCAACGGCTGCAGATTACGAGCAGGTAATGGAAGCGGCCACAGCGGCATTCAAGGAATTTCGGATGATCCCGGCACCTCAGCGCGGCGAAATCGTGCGGCAGTTTGGAATGAAATTGCGTGAGCATAAAGAAGCTTTGGGCAAGCTGGTTTCTTATGAAATGGGGAAATCTCTGCAGGAAGGTTACGGTGAGGTTCAGGAAATGATTGATATCTGCGATTTTGCGGTGGGCTTGTCGAGGCAGCTGCACGGACTTACCATGCATTCAGAGCGCCCGGGACATCGCATGTATGAGCAATATCATCCGCTTGGTGTGGTCGGAATTATATCGGCATTTAACTTCCCGGTCGCAGTCTGGTCATGGAATACCGCGCTTGCGTGGGTTTGTGGCGACGTTTGCGTGTGGAAGCCTTCCGAGAAAACACCGCTTTGCAGTATTGCATGTCAGAATATTATTGCACAAGTACTTCGGGAAAATAATTTACCGGAAGGAATTTCTTGTCTGGTGAACGGCGATGCCACCATTGGCGAATTGTTGTCAAAAGACTCGCGTATTCCGTTGGTTTCGGCTACCGGATCTACCCGAATGGGAAAACTGGTAGCACAAACTGTAGCTGGACGCTTGGGCCGTTCACTTCTGGAGTTAGGAGGAAATAATGCAATCATCGTGACACCGGATGCGGATATTAAAATGACCGTGATCGGTGCTGTCTTCGGGGCGGTAGGAACAGCCGGGCAACGTTGTACTACAACGCGAAGACTGATTATTCACGAGAGTATTTACGATAAGGTAAAAGACGCGGTTGCTGCCGCATACGGACAGCTGCGTATCGGAAATCCGTTGGATCAGAACAATCATGTGGGTCCGCTGATCGACAAGGATGCGGTTGCCATGTACCGGCATGCGCTTGAGCAGGTAGTAGCTGAAGGCGGAAAAATTGTAGTGGAAGGCGGCGTTCTGGAAGGGGCCGGCTATGAAAGCGGTTGCTACGTTAAACCGGCAATCGCCGAAGCAGATAACTCTTTCAGCATTGTTCAGCACGAAACATTTGCACCAATTTTATATCTCATAAAATACTCCGGCTCGGTTGAAAACGCTATTGAGTTGCAAAATGGCGTGGCGCAGGGGCTTTCATCGGCCATTATGACCAACAACCTGCGGGAGGCTGAAATGTTCCTTTCTCAAGCCGGATCTGATTGCGGTATTGCCAACGTAAACATCGGTACCTCCGGGGCCGAAATCGGCGGTGCTTTCGGCGGTGAAAAAGAAACCGGCGGCGGGCGCGAGTCGGGTTCCGATGCGTGGAAGATTTATATGCGCAGACAAACCAACACCATCAATTATACGACTAAATTACCCCTTGCGCAGGGAATTAAATTTGATTTGTAAAACAACAAAGGCTGTCTTCGGACAGCCTTTATTTATTTCGCCCCAGTTCGTCCGGATACAATTGCGGTAAAGGATCGCTCTGCCAAAACTGTTTGGTCTGAATGTCAAGTGCGGAGAGACATCCTTTAAAAGCAGCGCCCGTATCCACATTCCACACACAGGCCATTTGTGTAGGAATGGTTTCGCCAATTTTGGTCACAGGGGTGTGACCGATATACACTTCCTTGTAAAGCGACAATCGTTTTGGGTATAACAAGCTCTCAACAGGAATTGTTTTATCCGTCGCCACAGCCAATTCCCATAACGTACGATCCCAAAACGCCAAACGCGGATAATGCTCATGCGTTATTCCGTGCAAATTGGTAAATCCCGCGTGGGTAAATAAGCGGTTTTCGTTATCAATATGATAATTCTTAAGGGACGTCAGAAATGCAATATGCTTCGCTTTCCGATCGGCCGACACCGTTTCGTACGCTTTAATGGTAGACTCGCCTCCATGCTGAAACCAAAGCTCATTGTCCTTGCCCAATAGCCATTCGCGTAACAAATCATCGTGATTGCCGCGAATAAAAAGGCATTGATGAGTAGTATTCAGGTCGATTAAGAAATCCAGCACATCCGGGGATTCGCTCCACCCGTCAACATAATCCCCTAAAAAAATGAGTTGATCGTTCTTGCTAATCGCGGCGCGCTGAAAAAGTTGATGCACAGCGCGCAGGCCTCCGTGGATATCGCCAATTACTAAAGTTCTTTCCATTACTTAAATCTACTAATAACCATCAGTATTTCGTTAAAATTTTAACATTTTTTACGGGAAAACCGTAGAAGACACTTTAGTGCTACACGTAGTTTAGGATATCATAAAATATCAATGTCATGGAACTACAATCAACACCTAAAAGACCAAAGCGAAAGGCAGCGTCAGTGGCTGCCGAGGCTCTAAGTATCCTGATGATTGATGACCATCCTACGCAGGTAGAAGGCTACAGCAGCATTTTGAAAGAAGCGATGCCGGAGAATTTACGTGTGTCGCGATGCTTCACCTTTGAGGATGCTTTTTCGATCATTTCTAATCGGTTGCTTCAGCCGGATCTTGTTTTTCTTGATATGACGATGCCAAGCTTTCCCGCACAAAAGATTTTTAGTGGCGAGGATATGGCGGAACAAATTCGCAGGTTTTTACCCGAAAGTAAACTGATTATTCTTACGGCGCATTCTGAAGCTTTTATTCTCTACAACATTGTCAAGAAAATAGAGCCTGAAGGCGTTCTGGTGAAAAGTGACTTTCACGGCTTTGAACTGCGTGAAGCAGTCCGTCAGGTGCTCCGCGGCGAAACCTATTATAGCGCAACCGTAAAATCCGGGATGCGTGAGTTGTTGCGACGCGAAAAATTTCTCGACGCGATAAACCGTCAAATCATCGTATTGCTGGCGCAGGGCATTAAAACTAAACAAATGCCCCAATACATCCAGATCTCGTTAAGCGCTATCGAAAAACGCAAGGCACAGCTTAAAGATTACTTCTTCCTGAACGGCGGCACCGACGAGCAAATAGTAGATGAAGCGCGCCGACTGGGATTTGTATAATTTAACATTTTATGCGGTAAAACCGTAAAAAACCCTCGGTACGGAATCTACCTTTACCTTATCAAATTGACCGGAAAATTTGTAAACCACGTTTAACCATTTTTAAATTTCTACACCATGAAAAAGTTAGTATTTGCCTTTTTGTTCCTCGGAACCTTTTTTGCCGCTTCGGCACAATCATCAGGAAGCAATCCACCCACTCAGCCTAAACCCGGCGAGCAAAACGGAAGTTACGTTCATATCGATCTTGGACGCAAATCGAAAGATTGTACAGGCTTTGGCGTCTGTAAATTTGATTTGAGCCTCACAACGGGAGATATCGTTGCCATTATCGGAGGAATTTTCACCGGCCATTTCGGCAACATTCAGATTCAGGTCATATTGAACCGCCAGGTTTACGAAAACAACATCAAAAAATTCCCCCGCGGAGCATTTGTTCTGGAAGAAGATTTTGTCCTGAGCGAAGAAACAACCCGGGCTCTCAAATTACCTCCGGGATCACGTTTAAAAGCAGGGAATTACAAACTTGTGCTTGACCGAAACACAAACACTTATAACTGTTACATAAACACTAACACGCGATAATTATGAGAACACTGTTGATTATGTTAGGTGCCGTCCTAACGCTATCCGGCTGCAAACCCATCATTAAAACGGTTTATGGAATCAAAAAGCCTCGTTTGGAATCGGACGTAAGCATCCGGAAGTATCTTGCTAAAAAAGAGATGGATACGTCGAGGGTCGTCACCTTTCCAACAGTGTTAAACTTCGCCGTTGCCAGTGAGAAAAAAATACTTTCGTTCCCCGAAGCGATGTTCTTCAACAAAGAGGGATTTCTCGTGCCGTATAAACCCACCGCGCAAAGCTGCAATGCCGACGTCGACAAGTTTATTGCAGACCTGCGCAATTTTTCAACACATCCCGCAGATCAGAAAACCAATTTGCGGTCCGTATCGCAATTGCTCGACAAAGATCTGTCGGCTGCACCAGCAGACATCACGGTGTTGATTACGTGGGCCACCTACGTAGGCAGGCTTAATAAAACCAAAGCCTTCGAATGGGTGCAAGCACTTGAAAAAGCCAAAAAGGACGGTCTAAATGTGTCCTATTATTTGCTGAACTGCGACTTCAATGAAAAGTGGAATCTCACTGCAGAACAAAAACAAAGATTTGGGTTGAATTAATTCACAAAAATGCGACATGACACGTTTTCTGACTTTAATCGGGCTGATTTTACACAGCGTCGTGTGGGCTTCTCCGGAAGTAGACACTATCGGGCAGATAGTCCGAAGTATGGAGGAAGAAACGGAGCATGTGCTTTTGAAGTTCCTTTACGAAACGCAGTATTTCGATAAGCGGAAACGTGTCCTGGACAGCGCACTGCAACAGGCGGTAAGCACAGACTGCAAACTTGCACTGATTTTGGAACGTCAGAAAGTTTCAGAGCAGTATTATCACGCAAAGTTAAATGCTACGTCTGAGTTGTCGCGCGTGCGGTACATGAAAGGACTGCAAATTGTGAAAATCCTTTACGAGAAGGTCCTGAGTCTTGACCATCACTTTGCCGGCGTACGAACCATGGCGGAAATTAACAAGCTTTCAAATCCGAATCATTATCCCGAGTTTGCGAAATTCAAGGAAATGGTGCTGGCCAAGAAAGACAAGCGAGCAGGGTTGGATTTAACAACTTTGTTAGGTTCAAATCCGTTAATTTCGGTGGTTCAAACCCTGACAGGACTGGTTGGGACAGGGCTTTCCCGAGAGGAACGCGAACGCGAACTGGAAAAGGTAGAATGTATTCTGGACTTCACACTTCGCATGCACAATGATCTTAATACGATCTATTTTGAGACCTCATTCCTGCAATCCAGTAATGAGGGGATTAAGAATGATATTGAAGTGCTTTTTCGCGATTATTCCAAACCCATAGGATATTATGCTACCTTGGAAAATTGCCGCGCGCAGGACGATTGGGAGACGGTTACGCAAAAAATGGAAGACTATCTTTCCAAAATGCAATCGGCTTCTCCGGCAGCTCAGTTCCGGATGCAGGTCAATATCGAGTTTCCAATTGAGCGTTTGCTGCAATTTATCAATCAATATAATTCCTTCATCGATCAGGGCGGGAAGTTTTACCAAAAATTCCGGATTATCCTCAACAGCTACGAAAATGAGCGGCAGTGCGAAACCAAATTGCCGGCGGAATATCAAAAACTTAAAGCCGATATCGATCTTGCGATCAACAAGTTTAATGTTGCCTATAAACCTGTCGAGATCAACGGGTCAAAGATGAAGGAAATCCTCTACGGGCTCAATGAGTTCGATTAGCAAAGGCCGGCCAATTCTACGCCACGACAAATTTTAATTTTCCTTCCTACGTTATCCAACGGCAACCCTGGCAGGGTGTTGCCTGAATTTTGGTCTGTGCCAGGAGCAGACGGCGGCCCGTAAGCCGCCGTTTTTGTTTAGGCATACTTCATTTTCCGAAGAATTCGCATCGCCTCCTTAAATGCCGAGTAAGCACCCGAATAAGGTTTTAGCAAAAGCTTAGCATCAATCAGCCGCTGTCGGGCGTCGGAAAATCCATTGAGGTGGCAAATCATCAAGGTAGACGGAAGCCGTTCCAGTTCGCGCAACTCGCGTTCCTGCAGGGGTAGCTGCCGACTGAGCTTCGACAAAATTAACAACGTGCTGTTGTAAATGTGATGCAGCATTTTCTTGTTGTACTCCGGAGGTTGAAACAGAAATTCCTGCTCAATCCTGTAACTTCCGTGATGCGAAAATAAAATGGTTTGTCTTTCCAGCGGGTAGAAACTCGTTCGATCGTTTAGCCCCAGCGGAACATACTCAGTAATGATGAAGCGGCTTTCATCGTCCTCGATGGTCACCACATCATGAGCGGAATAAAACAATTTAACCTGTTCGTTCATTAGTTCAATATCCACGCGCGACAAGTAACTCGTCCCACGGATGCGGCGCGGTACTCCCGCCCAGCAGATCACAAACAGCTCTTTGAATACTTTGTATCGGGGTGCGATGTCGTCATGCCGCTTGAGAAAATCGATTACGCCGTCAAGTGTATGCTTAATGCTGTTGCGCGACGCATTTTCAATTTCAGCCACAACCGCCGTATTGCGGTTGGCTACCGACAACCGGGCAGGCCATTCACCGGAATCCAACGGAATCGAATTGCTACCTCTTCGGACAAAGCATGTGTTTTCAGGAATGGTATGAATTGATTTTTTAAAATGAGAAACCTGCGGGTTGGGCCGGATGGTGACTAACCCCACTACTTTGTCGCTAAGATGCGGGAAAGGCACATTGTCGTATTGGATTTTAGGCGGGTTTTCCAGAAAAGCATTCACCAGATTCTGAATCCGACTGTCATCAAAGAAATCGTCACCCACGATCGAATTATCGCGATCTTCAACGCCCACTACGATATAGGAATTGTTGGTGGGATTTGAATTGGATAACGCACAGATGTGCTTTAAAAATTTAGCCTTCCCTTCCTTGGTATGCAGATTTAATTGACGCTTTTTATCATAAAAACTTGACTCGTCATTGTGCGCGAGTAAATTTTTAATCAAAAGACGCTTGTTAATCATAAGTTACGGCTCGCGTTTAACCATTGTCGACGAAGCCTGAGCTGTCGGCATCACCATCAGATCTGCAATGTTCACGTGATAGGGCCGCGTAACGACAAATGCAATGATATCTGCAATGTCTTCGGGGCGAAGCGGCACAAAACCATTATACACTCTTCCGGCTCGTTGCTCGTCGCCTTTGAATCGGACTTGTGAAAATTCCGTTTCTACCAATCCCGGATGAATGGCGCCCACTTTTATTCCGTGCTGAAACAAATCCATCCGCATTCCTTCGTTTAAGGCATTCACCGCGTGCTTCGTAGCACAATAAACGTTTCCGCTGGGATAAACCTCTTTTCCGGCGGTCGACCCGATGTTGATGATGTGACCGCTTTTGCGCGCTACCATTCCGGGAATAATTGCCTTTGAAACATAGAGTAATCCCTTGATATTGCTGTCAATCATCGCATCCCAATCCTCCACATCTCCGGTGTCAATAGGGTCGAGACCATGTGCATTTCCCGCATTATTGACGAGCAGATCTATAGTCTTAAATTCCGCAGGCAGCGACTCTATGGCTTCCATCACTGCGCTAAAATCGGATACATCGAAACGAAGAGTATAAATATTAACCAGCGAAGATAGCTCTGAAGCCAGTTCGTCCAGGCGATCCTGCCGCCTGCCGCAAATAATCAAATTGTAATTCTCTCGTGCAAGAGCACGTGCCGTCGCTCTTCCTATGCCACTGCTGGCACCTGTTATTAACGCATTTTTCATCATAATTGTCTAAGGTACTTTTTCTCCACGTGCCGCTACCCAAAGGGCAAACCAGTCAGCCGTATCCCACTCCAGACGAAGTACATGCTGCATGGCGCGCATCCGGTTTGTATCGGTGGTTCCCGCTACGGGATGAATTTTAGCAGGATGCCGCAAAATCCAAGCGAGTAAAAGCGTCTCTTCCGAAACATTATACTTTTCGCGTAACTGCTGTAAAGCAACGCGAATTCGGGTGGTTTGCTCATTAGATTCCCGAAATACATTTCCCAACGGATTCCACGCCATCGGAACAATGTTGCTCTGCAACATATAATCGAGTGATCCATCGACCATTGGGCCGGGATGCGTGACGGAAAATTGAAGCTGGTTTACTTCAGGTGCGCAGTCCTTCAGTAATTCCATCTGCGAACGGGTAAAATTTGATACGCCAAAATGCAGAATTTTCCCTGTTTTCTTCAGTGTGGTCACTGCCTCTTGAATTTCGGCAGGCTCCATAAGCGGACTCGGCCGATGCAGCAACAGCAAGTCGAGGTAATCCGTTTGCAATTTGGAGAGTGATTCTTCTACGGAGCCGATGATATACGATTTGCTATAGTCGTAATATTTAATCTTGTGCGGCCGAATTTCACTTGGATACTGGATGCCGCATTTGGAAATCAGTTGAATTTGGTTTCGGGCAACAGTGGAATCGCGTAATGCTGCACCAAATTGAGTTTCTGTTGTATATCCGCCATAAATATCGGCATGATCGAAGGTGGAAACGCCCATTTCTGAAAAATGCGAAATCCGTTCAGACATTTCTTTTCGGGAAAGCTGCGCTCCCCAATCGCCCCAGGTCATGGTTCCCGCAATGATCCGGGAAAAAGGTGGTTTTAACATAATCGTTCAAGACTTTTAAAAGTATTAAAAGTAAATCATAAATCATCCTTAAGAAGCAGCGCAATCACTAACTTTTAACTGATTGTTAACAAATCGCGCGGGATTAAATTTTCAATTTGCAGCCGTTTAATCACAAGTGAAAATAACGTTCAGAATACTATTATGGAAGAAACCGCCACCGGCCTTGATATAAGGGCGATCAACGAAAAAATCGAGCGTGAAAGTGCCTTCATCGATTTGTTGATGATGGAAATGAATAAAGTGATCGTTGGCCAGAAACAAATGACGGAGCGGCTGCTCATCGGTCTGCTGGCACAAGGACACATTCTTTTGGAAGGCGTTCCCGGTTTGGCTAAAACCTTGGCCATTAATACGTTGTCACAGGCCGTTCAGGGATCTTTTAGTCGGATTCAATTTACTCCCGATTTATTACCCGCAGATGTTGTGGGTACTATGATTTACAACATAAAACAGAATGAGTTTTCGATAAAGAAAGGCCCGATTTTCGCCAACTTCGTGCTTGCAGACGAGATCAACCGCGCGCCTGCAAAAGTACAATCGGCACTCCTGGAAGCTATGCAGGAAAAGCAGGTGACTATCGGCGATACGACGTTTAAACTCGACCGCCCGTTTTTGGTACTTGCCACTCAAAACCCGATTGAACAAGAAGGAACTTATCCGTTGCCGGAAGCTCAGGTCGACCGCTTTATGTTGAAAACAGTGATTGACTATCCAAAAATGGAAGAAGAGCGATTGGTAATACGTCAGAATCTTAAAGGCGGTTTTGAGAAAGTTAACCCGGTGGTTTCTCTGGATCAAATTCTGCGGGCTCAACAGGCAGTGCGTGAGGTGTACATGGATGAGAAGATAGAAAAATACATACTTGATATCATCTTTGCCACACGCTTCCCCGAAAAATACAAACTGGAAAGTATCAAGCCTTTAATCGGATTCGGAGCGTCGCCGCGTGGCAGTATCAATCTTGCTTCGGCCGCCAAATGTTACGCTTTCATCAAACGTCGTGGCTATGTTATTCCGGAAGATGTCCGCGCTGTGGTGCACGATGTGTTGCGTCACAGAATCGGAGTGACCTATGAAGCAGAAGCAGAAAATGTAACCTCGGTCGACATCATTAATAAGATTGTCAACGAAGTTGAAGTGCCTTAAGAGGAAACTTCCCGCCGTACAGCGCAATCTTACCTATGGATACAAAGGAGTTATTAAAGAAAGTTCGCAAGATTGAAATCAAAACGCGCAAACTGAGCGACCATATTTTCTCAGGAGAATATCATACGTCGTTCAAGGGGCGGGGTATGACTTTTAGTGAGGTTCGGCAATATCAGTTTGGGGATGATGTGAGGGCTATCGACTGGAATGTGACTGCCCGCTACAATGAGCCGTACATCAAAGTCTTTGAAGAAGAACGCGAATTAACCATGATGCTTCTGGTGGATGTGAGCGGTTCCGAGAATTTCGGATCAACATCACAACAAAAGAAAGAGGTAATCACGGAAATCGCGGCCACTATGGCCTTTTCTGCCACGCAGAACAATGATAAAATTGGTTTAGTGCTGTTTTCGGATCAGATTGAATTATACATTCCTCCTAAAAAAGGTAAATCTCACGTGCTGCGAATCATTCGCGAGCTGATCGAATTCGAACCGAAAAGTCGCCGTACTGATGTTGCGCAAGTCTTGCGCTTCCTCTCCGGTGTCATGAAGAAAAAAGCAATCGTTTTTCTCATTTCGGATTTTATCACCGAAGAATCGTACGAACAACCCTTGAAGATTGCAGCTAAAAAGCACGATGTAACCGGGATTCGCGTATTTGACCGCCGCGAGATGGAAATCCCATCCCTTGGAGTAGTTCCCATGATTGATGCGGAGACAGGAGAGACGATCCTTGTAAATACCAGCTCTAAACAGGTGCGGCTCGCGTATCAAAAGAACTATCACAACAAAGTAGAAATTTTTCGAGACGTTTTCCGAAAATCAGGTGCCGGAACGGTAAGCACTCGCGTCGATGAAAGTTATGTAACGAAATTACTCGGTTACTTTAAATCCCGCGCCTGATGAAAAAGTGTATTGTTCTGTGGTTGCTTTGTCTGACATCCTATGCGCAACAGCGCGTAGTGACATCAGTGGATACGACCCGAAATAAAATCGGCGCTCAGTTTACGCTGATGTTGAAGGCAGAAGTGGATACCGGCACGGTAGTACAATTTCCGCGCGGCCGGAATATGGGACAACTGGAAATTATCCGCTCTTATAAAATTGATACCGTGACTGAAGGTGGCCGATGGGAGCTGATCAAAAAATACGGACTTACTCAATTTGATTCCGGACGGTACACCATTCCGAGGCTGCCGGTGAGAATCGGAGATCGGATTGCATACAGCGATTCTATACGCGTGGAAGTTGCCAATGTTCAGGTCGATACATTAAAACAAAAAATGTATGACATCCGGGAAATTATGCCGGCCGAATCTTCTTCCCGTTGGTGGTGGTTCCTCTTGCTTGTACTGGCGCTGGCAATAGCAGGCTACTACGGCTACCGATATTATCGTAACCGCCCGAAACGTGTCCGCGAAGTGGAAGTTTACAGAACACCGATTGAAAAAGCAACCGGCTTATTGCAGCAACTTGAGAAGAAAGATCTGGTACGACGCGGCGAAGTAAAATCGTACTATAGCGAGTTAACCGACATTGCACGACTCTACATCGAGGAGGCAATTCACGTTCCGGCAATGGAAAGCACTACCCGCGAACTGATTGAAAAACTAAAAGTGGCCGCGGTTAAAAAGAAGTTGTCGATTGCACCGGAAACCGTGGCGCATCTTGAAACCGTGCTGCATCAGGCCGACATGGTGAAATTTGCGAAAGAGCGACCGCAGGAACCCGAAATCATTGATGCCCGGCAGAAAATCGAGTCGGCCATCATGGACATCAACCGCAGCATTCCCGCTGATACCGACGACGAGGAGTTGCGCAATGAAGCTGCACGGATTGCGCGGGAGAAGGAATTGCGAAGAAAAAAACGCCGCCGGGTTGCCGTTATTTCGGGCTTGTCTGCCGCCGGCGTGGTTATACTCTTATTTGTACTTTCTCAGATTGGTTTCACGACGGTTTTTAGCAGTAAAAACCAAAAGCTTCTCGAAGGCGAATGGATTCGGAGCGAGTACGGAAACCCTGTTGTTTCCATAGAAACTCCTGAAGTTTTATCGCGCATGGATGCGAAAACGGTACTTCAGCCGGATGCCATTGCGGTACTAAAGGAATTTCAGATGTTTTCGATGGGTTCGCCTATGGACGATTTATACATTCTGGTATCTACGATCAAATTCAAAAAAGATACTCCCGTAAATCTTGATACCATTGTAGAGGGAAGCATTAAAGATCTGGAGCAGAAAGGCGCCAGCAATATTCTGGTAAAAAAGGACGAATTTACCACGAAAGCGGGTATATCGGGCATTCGGGCTTTTGGAACGATGGCAGTTTTGGACGGAGTGCTGAAACGCAGCAGCAAAGTATATTATGAGATGCTGTTTTTTAAACAAGAACAGGGCGTTCAGCAGGTTACCGTATGGTATCCGGAAGGTGATGAGCAAGGCCGCCAAATTTTGGAGCGTGTCGTAGGATCGGTTGAATTACAAGTCGGAGCACAATGATGAAGGATATAACATTTTTACATCCGCAGTTTTTATGGCTGCTCCTGATTGTACCGCTGTTGGCAGGATTTTATTTCTGGAAACGGCATAAACTATCGGCGACACTTGCTGTTTCGTCATTACAAGGTTTTAAAGCAACGTCTTCCTGGCTAACCCGGCTGCGGGTGGCGCTCTTCGTTATGCGGTTGGCCGCTATATCCCTGCTTATAATAGCGTTGGCGCGACCCCGAACGGTTAATGTCAATAACCAGACAAAAACCACGCGCGGGATAGATATCGTAATGGCCGTGGACGTTTCGAGCTCGATGCTCGCGCGCGACCTGAAGCCAAACCGTTTGGCGGCGCTTCGAAATGTTGCTGCACGATTTATCGAAAACCGTCCGAACGACCGAATCGGGCTGGTGTTGTATGCCGGAGAAGCGTATACCCGCACACCCGTTACGACCGACAAAGCCATTTTGGCTGAAGCAATATCGGCAATAAAATACGATCGCACTTTGGCAGACGGCACGGCCATCGGAATGGGACTCGCTACTGCTGTAAATCGTTTAAAAGACAGTAAAGCCAAAAGCAAAGTAGTTATTTTGCTTACTGACGGTGTAAACAATTCCGGAATGATCGAACCGGAAACAGCATCCGATATTGCAAAGGAATACGGAATTAAAGTGTACACGATAGGAATCGGAACGAACGGAATGGCCGAATTTCCGTATGCTTTGGCTCCCAATGGCGATTTCCTGTTCCGGATGATGCCTGTGGAAATTGATCAGGAATTAATGAAGAATATCGCACGGAAAACCGACGGGAAATATTTTCGTGCCACCAGCAATTCCAGGTTATCGGCCATATACGACGAAATCAACAAGCTGGAAGTAACAGAAATCGAAGAACTCCGGTTTTACGATTATGACGAGAAATATAAGCCGCTGCTTTTAATTGCATTCGCGCTACTGTTGGCGGAAGTGCTGCTAAAACAAACCGTATTCAGAAGTTTTATCTGATGTATCAATTCGAAGACAATTCATATCTGATTTATCTCACCGCCCTTCCGGCGCTGCTGCTGCTTTTCCTCTATAACTCGTGGTGGCGTCGCAGAAAGCAACGGGAATTCGGAGATCAGGCCATGCTGCGCAAACTCGCTCCCGAGAAATCGTCCGTTAAGCGAATCGCAAAGTTTAGCTTGGGTTTGCTTGCTTTGCTCGCCGTTATTATTGCACTGGCGAATCCGTTGGTAGGCACAAAAATGGAAACGGTTAAGCGCGAGGGAATTGATATCGTATTCGCTATTGACGTGTCTAAAAGTATGCTTTGCGAGGATGTCGCGCCCAACCGTTTGGCCAAGAGCAAGCAGCTCGTAACGCAAATTATCAATCAGCTTGCCGGAGACCGCATCGGAATCGTAGCGTATGCCGGCAGCGCATTTCCGGTTCTGCCCATTACCACAGACTACGGGGTGGCAAAAATGTATCTGCAAAGTTTAAATACAGATATGGTTTCTTCGCAGGGAACCGCACTGGATGAAGCACTGGAAACAGCCACTGGTTTTTTTGATAAAAATAGTAAGACCAGCAAGCTGATCATCATGATTTCTGATGGCGAAGATCATTCTGAAGGAGCTGAAGAAGTGGCTGCAGAAGCTTTAAAACAAGGAGTGAAAATTATTACCATCGGTGTAGGAACAGCACAGGGCGGACCCATTCCTCTGCGCCGCAACGGCGTGGTCGACAGTTTTAAGCGCGATCGCAATAATGAAGTAGTCATTACCAGGCTAAATCAACAGATTCTCGAAAGCATTGCTAAGAAAACAAAAGGTGGATACGTGGACGGCGCAACAACCCGAAATGTAACGGATTACCTTTCCCAAGCACTGGAAAAAATTGAACGGAGCGAGTTTGAAAGCACGCAGCTGGCCGATTTTCAGACACAGTTTCAGTGGTTTGTCGGAGTCGCCTTGTTGCTTCTGATAATCGACGTACTTTTGCTAGAACGCAAAACACCGTGGTTGCGAAAGTTGAATCTGTTTAATGAAAAGGACTGATGAAAGTGATTGCCGTTTTACTTCTACTGGCGCACGCCGTGGCCTGGTCGCAAAAAGATCGCGAACTGCCGCGGGGCAACGATTTTTATGAGGACAAAAAGTTCGTGGAAGCGGAAACCAATTACCGTATTTCCGCTGCGAAGCATCAAAAAGCGGCGGCTACCTTTAACCTTGGAAATGCGATTTACAGACAAGGACAAATCGGGGAATCCAAGACAAAATACCTCAATGCAATCAAACAGGCCAAAACGTTTACTGAAAAGCATCGCGCTTATCACAACCTCGGCAATGTTTTCATGACGGCAAAAGAGTATCAGGCCGCGGTAGAAGCATATAAGAACGCGTTGCGAAATAATCCTTCCGACGACGAAACGCGGTACAATTACGCACTCGCTAAAAAAATGCTGAAAGACAATCCGCCTCCGGAAGGAAAGGACGATAAAAAGAAGAAGGATAAGGAGAAAGACAAGCAAGATCAGCAGCAACAGCAAGATCAGCAGCAGCAGCAAAACAATCAGCAAAACAAACCGGACCAGCAGGATCAGAAGCCGGATCAAAAACCTACGCAACCTAAGCCACAGGGCGGAATTCCGAAAGAGCGACTCCAGAATCTACTCGATGCGGTAAATAATGAAGAGAAGAAAATTCAGGATAAAGTAAACGCCAGAAAAGTAAAAGGACGTCCGGTAGAAACCGAGAAAGACTGGTAAAACATGAAGCGATTTTTAATATATATTATTCTATGTTTTCAGGCGACTTTTGCTCAAGTTGAATTTGAAGCAAAAGTCAGCAAAGAACGTCTGGGCCTTAACGAGCGCCTCCGGGTTGATTTTACCATGAATGCCGATGGCGACAATTTTATACCGCCGGCCTTTGACGGCTTCCGTGTCGTTGCCGGGCCAAGTCAGCAGGTGAGCCAGTCCTGGATTAACGGCAAAAGCTCGTTCCGTAAAGCGTATTCCTATTACCTGATGCCTACACAACGCGGCGTAGTAACGATTAAACAGGCGCAGGTAGAAATTAACGGACAGATTTACAAGACCACACCGGTAAAAATTACGGTTACCGCCCCGGTCGAGCAACAACGGGAAGGAGGCGAGGCTCAAATATCTGCCGATGACGCCCTGCACCTTGTAGCCGAAGTTTCCAAAGTAAATCCGTATCTCAACGAGCCGATTACGGTAGTGTATAAGCTCTACTTCAGTTATGACATCGGCATCAACAACTGGCGCGAACTCGATAAACCCAAGTATAACGACTTCTGGAGTCAGAACATCGACATCAAGCAACTTCAGGTAGAGGAAGGTCGTTATAACGGGCAGCGTTATCGCTTTGTAGTACTGCGAAAAACGGTGTTGTATCCCCAAAAATCAGGAAAACTTACCATCGAGCCATTATCGCTTGATATCGATGTCGAATTACCTACCAACCGACGAACCATTTTCGGTCAGGTGATTTCGGTTCCGGATAATAAGCGCGTTTCGGCAGGCGCACGGACTATCAATGTGAAGCCGCTGCCGGAAGCAGGAAAACCTGCGGATTTTAGTGGAGCTGTAGGGAATTTTGATTTTGTGGTTAAACCCGGCAAAACGATGCTTAACGCTGGAGAATCACTCGAGCTTGTAGTAAAAGTTTCGGGTAAGGGAAATTTGAAATTATTCAACCTTCCTAAACCTGTTGTTCCGGCCGCGCTGGAAATGTACGAACCCGTGCACAAGGAAAACGTTTCGACGCCTCTTACGGGCATGACCGGAAGCATATCGGATACTTATACGCTAATCCCGCAGGCGCAGGGCAAGTTTCCGATTAAGCCATTATCATTTAGTTTCTTCGATCCGGCTTCGGGGAAGTACAAAACGATTACATCAGAAAAAATACTTATCAATGTACTCGACGGACCGGCTGTTGCCAAAAATCAGCAACCAACCGAACACGAGAAGAAACCAATCGCTTCGAAGTCGCCTTTTAAGTTCATCAAATTAGAAACGCAGCTCAAGCCTGTTGCCACCCGATCCTTTTTTGGAAGTAGCTGGCATTATGTGTTAACGCTTTTGCCCTTCCTGGCGATTCCGGTACTGATTGCGTTTCGACGACGCAAGGAAGCTGCCGATCGTGACATTGCTGGCCGACGGATCAAAACCTCCGACCGTTTGGCGCGGAAATACTTGTACGAAGCAAAGGTGTCGATGGACGACAAAGAGCGTTTTTACGTGAACCTCGAACGTTCGTTGCACAACTTTTTAAAAGCGCGACTCAAGATTGAAACTTCGGAAATGAGTAAAGACCGGATTCGTGAAATTTTATTGGAAAAGGCAGAAGCGGGGAGCGTAGATCGATTTATGACCCTGATGGAAAATTGCGAATTTGCCCGGTATGCCCCATCAACACCAACGGCGATCGAGTCGGATTATGAGAAAGCAGTGAAAACGGTTACTGAACTTGAAAAGCAGATAAAATGAGAGTAATAGTCTGGTTGTTACTTTTTTTCGCGTTTTCCGTTCAGGCGAACGAAGACGCTGTTATGCGACAGTTTAATGAGGCAAACGAATTGTACCGCGCAGAGAAATATCAGGAAGCCATTGCCAAGTACGAATACATTGCTTCGCATTTTAAGATGCATTCCGCTGAATTGTATTTCAATCTGGCCAATGCACACTATAAATTAAATCACATCGCTCCGGCGGTGCTTAATTATGAAAAAGCGAGATTATTAAATCCCGGCGATCCTGAAATAGCCATCAATCTGGGTTATGTTCATAAAATGATGATCGATGAGGTAAATGAGGTGCCGGCCGCAGGTTTTCTGGAAATGATAGGGCAGATCACACAAACGCTTCCCACTGACGGTTGGGCTTTCCTTTCCATTCTGCTGGCGTTGGGCGTTTTTGGCTTGTTTTGCGGCTATTATCTCTCAGCGGTAAGTCGCGCTAAAAAATGGTACTTCGCCTCAATGCTGGCCGTTCTGATTTTATTTGCAGTGTCGGTTTTGTTCGGTTTTTACGAAATGACCAGACAGAAGAAACACCGACCGGCAATCGTGTTTGACGGAATAGCCTCAGTTCGTGCAGAGCCTAAGGAAAAGGCCGACAGCGTATCTACTTTGCACGAAGGCACAAAAGTGTACATTTTGGAAGAATTAGATAATTGGCGTCACGTGCGGCTCCCGAATGGTAATGACGGGTGGATTAATGAAAATGCCGTTCAGGAAGTTAAATTGAAATAATGAGCAGAGACGAACAATTAAAAAAGCGCTGGGACGCCGTCGTTACAATCCTTTCAGAAAGATTTGCACCCGGCGACAAACTCGATTTGGAGGCAATTATTTATTTGATTGGCGTACAGGAAGTAGGGAAAGTTCACCAGAAGTTTAAAAAAGACGAGAAAGTGAACCTTATGCATGTTGCCATTTGCCGACTCCTCGAACCTTACGGGTATTACGAATTCGACCATATCGACCGCGAGGGCTGGCCGCATTATAAGGTCCGCGAAGCGCTGCCACCACTTAAAGCCGGTGAGCAGGCAGTGTTAATGAAGGAAGCGATCGTGCATTATTTTCTCGAGAAGCAATTGATCGATTAACGCCGACTGTCGGTTAAAAGGCGTAAATTTGCACCTTTCGAGATGTCATGACAGAGAACATTCAATCACTAATTGCCGAAGCAGAGGCGTTCAACGCCGGCACCAGAGAAGAGCTGGAAAATTTTCGAATTAAATTTTTAGGCAAAAAAGGTATTCTTAACGACTTATTTGCTGCTTTTCGCGATGTGCCGAACGAGCAGAAAAAGGCGTACGGACAGGTAATTAATCAACTTAAGCAAGTTGCCGAAGACAAAGTTCGTTTGCTGCAGGAGGCGCTCGAAAATTCCGCAGAAATTTCAGGGAAATACGGGGATTTAACACGCCCCGGCGAGCCCGTAAAAATAGGGTCGCGTCATCCCATATCCATCGTAAAAAATCAGATTACCGACATTTTTGCCACTATCGGTTTCAACGTTTCTGAAGGTCCGGAAATCGAAGACGACTGGCATAATTTCACCGCGCTTAATCTGCCGGAATATCACCCTGCACGTGATATGCAGGATACGTTTTTCATTCAGACCAATCCCGATATTTTACTGAGAACGCATACATCCTCTGTACAGGTGCGTTACATGGAAAACAACAAGCCGCCTATCCGCACGATTTCTCCGGGGCGGGTATTCCGAAACGAAGCCGTTTCCTCACGTTCGCACTGTATATTTCATCAGGTAGAAGGGCTATATATCGATAAGGATGTTTCGTTTGCTGATTTGAAACAAACGCTGCTGTACTTTACGAAGGAAATGTTCGGTAAATCCAAAATCCGCCTGCGTCCGTCTTATTTCCCGTTTACAGAACCCAGCGCTGAGGTTGATATTTATTGGGGACTTCGAAGCGAAACTGATTATCGCATCACGAAGGGAACCGGCTGGCTTGAAATTATGGGTTGCGGAATGGTAGATCCTCATGTTCTGAAGAATTGTAACATCAATCCGGAAGAGTACAGCGGATTTGCTTTCGGTATGGGAATCGAACGCATCGCGATGCTCTTGTACCAAATCGGGGATATCCGAATGTTTTACGAAAACGACATCCGTTTTCTCGAGCAATTTAAAGCTACCATTTAATTCATCCCATTGCGAAAAGATATTCACATACCCGCAGTGAAAGATGTGTACCTCGCGGCATTACCCGAGTGGAGCGATGATTTCATGGAAAAGGTATGGAATGTATACCTAATTAATGACAATGCAGAGCCGTTGAGCAACGTCATGATTGTTTCTAAAGCATTTGGAACTATTCAGGGCGAAATGCGCAAAACATCTATGTTGCGACACGGTTACATTGAAGTGCTTCCGGATACCGCCGTGAAAGTAGAAATGATTGAGAACAGCGTACTGGAACTGAACAATGAATTCATGGTGACATTTTTCATCGGGAATACGCTGTTTGACCGCAAATACATCTTCAAAGCCAATTCGATTTCCGAAGCAGCTCAGGAGGAACTGCCCGTCATTGGAAAGCCGGGCGTTTTACTTCGATAACTTGTTACGTCGGCGTTGGAGTTCGCGCCAATCATAGTATCCTTTTACAAAAACTCCCGCCGCAACTAAAACGGCAAGCATGTAGAGAAACGAAAAGCGGAAAAATGGAGCGAAGGACCCTTCCGTTAAGCAAGTAAATCCGGTCATAAACAGCGTCATAAATACACCGAACTTCATGCCGGACAGCAATTGAAATTTCCAGCGTTCGCTCATTAATCCAGTTTTTCAGATAGTTTTTTAAAGATTTTACGCGCGTCTTTTCCTTGGTACAGGATTTCATAAACCGCATCGATAATCGGTGTCTTAGCCCCATAGCCGGAGTTTAGCTGATAAGCGCTCTTGGTGGCATAATAACCTTCGGCCACCATGCTCATCTCCATCATGGCACTTTGCACCGTATAACCTTTACCAATCATATTTCCGAACATTCGGTTTCGCGAAAAAACCGAATAACCCGTTACGAGTAAATCACCCAGATAGGCGCTGTCGTTAATATTGCGCTTCATGTGGTGCACTTTTTTGATGAATTTTTTCATCTCGCGTATCGCATTACTCATTAAAACCGATTGATAATTGTCGCCATATCCGAGTCCGTGCGCAATACCGGCAGCAATAGCGTAAATATTCTTCAACATGGCGGCGTACTCCGTGCCGATGATATCATCTGTAATCTTGGTTCGGATAAAATTGCTGGAAAGTGTCTGAGCCACGGTCCGAGCTTTCTTTTCGTCCTTACAGGATATGGTCAGATAAGAGAGCCGCTCTAAAGCCACTTCTTCAGCATGGCAAGGACCGGTAATGACGCCAATATTTTCAAAAGGTAAATGGTACATTTGATGGAAATGCTCCCCAACAATCAAACTCGTCTGCGGTACGATTCCCTTGATCGCGGAAAAGACAACCTTATCCTTTAGACTGACGGTAAGCTTTTTTAATTCTGCATCAAGGAAAGCAGAAGGAATGGCAAAAATGATATAATCCGCAAAGGCAACAGCCTCATTTATATCGGAAGTCAGCCGAAGTTTCGATACGTTAAATTCTACCGAACTCAAATAGTTCGGATTATGGTGGAATTCCTTTAGATGTTCGATCGCGTCGTCATTGCGCATGTACCAGGCCATTTCATCTGCGTTATGCGTGATCATTTTTGCAATTGCAGTAGCCCAGCTTCCCCCGCCAATAACGGCAAATTTGTGTGTGATGTTCATTGAAAACGTTTGCGCCAAAATTAGCCAATTTAATGGAGTCGTACATCGTTAAACGCATAGCACAAAGTTTAACACATTTTTGACAACAGTTAAAACAATCCGTGCGCTATGTTTGCGTTAAACGATAGACAATCATTTCATTGCCACTTGGATGATCTGAAAGTTTAGGTAAATTTTGTTTTGGTGTTATGAGAAAGGCGCTTTCTGTACTTGAGAAAGCGTCTTTCGATTTTATGTATAGTTAATAGCTTAACGTAACAATGTCATACACCTTTTCCGGAGTGATATTCTGACGTTCGCCCATCGCCGTCCACCCGCGTTTTTCAAATCGCTCACGGATAAATCGGGCCGTTTCACTATAATTTTCCGTGTAATCCGATAATCGCGTATCAACGCCCATTTGATGAAAAAACGAAACCGTCCGTTCAATAGCGGCTTTGGCCACCTCTTCGTCAGGGCCGGTTAAATTAAAAACTCTTCGTCCGTATTGCGCCAGCTTTTCTTTTTTAGTATCGAACATTGTACGGTAGAGGTTCGGACCAATAATCGCAAGAGTTCGGGCGTGATCGATACCGTAAAGTGCGGTTAATTCGTGGCCAATCATGTGCGTTACCCAATCCGTTGGCACACCTTTTTGAATGAGGCCGTTGAGCGCCATTGTGCAGCTCCACATAAAATTAGATGCCAGTGCGTAATCTTCGGGATGCTCCGCTACGCCCGGGCCAACTTCAATCAATGTCGACAAAATGGCCTCTGCAAAACGATCCTGTAAATAGCCGTGGTGCGGATAGGTAAGGTACTGTTCCAGCACGTGCGTATAGGCATCGATCACGCCGTTTTGCAATTGCCTTTTAGGAAGTGAAGTGATGACAGTAGGATCGCAAATCGAGAACCTTGGATGCACAAGAGGCGAGCCGAAAGATAGTTTTTCCTGCGTAGCTTCGACGGTAATTACCGAACCTGAGTTCATTTCGCTACCGGTGGCAGGAAGTGTAAGCACCGTTCCGAACGGCAAGGCATCCGTCAGCACAACAGGCTTCTTATAGAGCAGGTCAAGCGGCTCGCCGGAATAACGCACCGCCGCTGAAAGAAATTTTACGCCATCGATTACAGAGCCGCCTCCAATGGCAAGTATAAATGCGATGTTTTCTGTATTAATTATTTCAATCGCCTTTTGCAGCGTTTCGAAGCGCGGATTTGGTTCGATTCCTCCGAACTCGATTACAGTCCGCCCCGAAAGTGCAGCCATTACCTGCTCGTATATTCCATTTTTGAAAATGCTGCCCCCGCCATAAGCCAGCAGAATTTTTCCGTCTGGCGGCACCAAATCTGTCAATCGCGCAATTTGTCCTTTTCCAAAAACAAGACGCGTAGGATTATAAAGTTCGAAATTATTCATAATTAAAAAATTTGGTGCAAAAATACTAATTCGCGCCTCGCCCGGTCCTAATTGCGTGTTAAGGGAACAGTATAAACTTTGCCGACTGTACTTATCTTTGCCGAAAATCAGAACATGGGACAAGTATATTATCTTTCTTCCTGCACTACCTGCCGAAAAATTTTAGAACAACTGCCCGCTCATTCTCTGGAACTTATTGATATTAAAACTTCGCCTCCCACCGCCGTGCAAATTGATGAACTTGCAGCGCATGCCGGTTCATATTCGGCGATTTTCAGCAAAAAATCCATGTTGTATAAATCCCTGAACCTCAAGGACGAAGTGCTTGATGAAGCGGCGATGCGCAAGTATCTGTTGCAGCATTACACATTTCTGAAGCGGCCTGTTTTTTACATCAACGGAAAAGTTTTCGCCGGTAACAGCGCGGCGGTTATTAAGGACGTTCACCAAGCCCTTCAATAATGGGTGCGCGTCAGTGGGCACTACTTGCCGCAACGATTGTGTCGATTATTTACGGTCTGACCTTTACCGTTGCCAAAGATGTGATGCCGGCGTACATTGCTCCTTACGGTTTTATAGTTTACCGGGTGGGCGGATGTGTCGTGCTTTTTTGGATCGCACGCCTGTTTGTCCGACAACGATCTGTCGCTGCCTCGGATTTCCCGCGGATCATTGCGGCTGCATTTTTTGGTGTAGCGCTCAACATGCTTACTTTTTTTAAAGGGCTGAGTCTGACTACTCCGGTATCGGCGGCCGTACTGATGGTTGCAACGCCGGTGATTGTCCTTTTGCTTTCAGCCATCATCATCCGCGAAAAAATTATTGGCATTAAAGCAGTCGGGATTTTACTAGGTCTGGCCGGAACCGCATACCTGATTTTATACGGAAAACCTACCGGAAATGCGTCAAATGCGGTGCTCGGCAATCTATTGGTTTTTATCAATGCCGTTTCCTATGGCTTATACCTGATTCTGGTGAAAAAGTTGATGGATAAGTATAATGCATTCGTATTTGTCCCGTGGATTTACACCTTCGGATTTTTAATGGTTCTGCCTTTCGGATGGGCTGAAGCCGCCGAAGTCCAGTGGAATACGATGCCCCAAATTATTATTGCGGACGTAATTTTTGTGGTGGTTTTTTCAACATTTCTGACCTATCTGCTAAATTTACTGTCGATGCGCGAACTTCAGCCTACCACGGTAGCGGTGTTTATCTATTTGCAGCCTGTTTTTGCAAGCCTATTTGCCATTTTCAGAGGGAGCGATACCATTACAGTGGAAAAAATGATAGCGGCTGCCATGATTTTCACCGGTGTGTATTTGGTTACCATGAAAGGCAAAGCCGTGCGTACGGCAAACGAAAGTTGACGCTGAAATAATAGTACCTTTGCGCCTATGATACAATCAATGACCGGCTTCGGCAAAGCCGTAATGCAACTTCCTGCCAAAAAGATTACGGTTGAAATTAAATCGCTGAACAGCAAAAATCTCGACCTTAATGTGCGAATGCCACAATCCATCCGCGAAATGGAACTTCAGGTTCGCAATCAAATTGCCTTAGCATTGGAACGGGGGAAAATTGATTTTGCCATTTATGTTGAACAAACCTCTGAGCAGACGCCCACAAAAATAAATGGGCCGATCGTGCGCGCATATATAGCACAAATGAAAGAGATTCTTCCGGCCGCCGACGAAACTGAATTAATGAAGATGGCGGTTCGAATGCCGGATGCCTTAAAAACCGAGCGCGAAGAAATCGACATGGATGAGTGGGAACAAATTCAGAAAGTCATCGATGAGGCATTAAAAAACATTCGTCAGTTCAGGACTTCAGAAGGCGTAGCGCTGGAAAAAGAGTTTCTTCACCGAATTGCTAACATCATGACCATGATGAACGAAACGGTATCATACGATACAGAACGCATTACAACGGTTCGCACGCGTTTGAAGAATGCGCTTGAAGAACTTAAAGTTACTCTGGATGAAAACAGGTTTGAACAGGAATTGATTTTTTATCTGGAAAAGTACGACATCACAGAGGAAAAAGTACGCCTTGAAAATCACATGAATTATTTCATTGAGACCCTCGCCGGAAGTGAAGCCAACGGTCGGAAATTAGGTTTTATCATTCAGGAAATGGGTCGGGAAATCAATACCATGGGGTCGAAGTCTAACCATGCCCAGATGCAAAAGCTGGTTGTGCAGATGAAAGACGAATTGGAAAAAATAAAGGAGCAGGTTTTAAATGTGCTGTAAATGAAAAAAACTATTCTTTTGAGCACCTTGCTGCTGATTGGCCTGATGGCCTCTTGTGGGGCAATCGTCAAATCTATGGTAAGATTTAAGAATCCAAAAGTGGAATCTCGCGCAGACCTTCATCAATACTTCACAAGAATCTTTCCGGGCGAGACTACATACTATCTTTCGGTTGAAAAAAAGAATGACAGTGCCGCAATTTATGAGAACCTCCTTCGCGGTTTCGCTTCCGAAATGAAAATTTTCGACCGGCAGGGAACCCGTTACTGCTACAAGGGGACTGAGGAGTGCAGCGGCGTACAACTCACAAATGCCTTCAAAAATTTTGAGGCCAACTACAGCCCCTGCGCCGACGCGCTTTCGCTCGATGCGTTTTTAAAAAATTTTACCACCGCTACCGGAGAATCGGTTACGAAGTCCGATTTGCCCGATGCAAAGTATATTGTTTTTCAAAGTTGGAATAAATACTCATCTTCGGAAAAAGCACTAAAAGAGGATGTTGCCTGGGTAAAATCGCTTCGCGATGCAGGAGCGTCTGATGTGGCCGTAGTTTTTTTTAACGGCGATCTTCAGGAGGAATGGGGGCTGGAAAAAGGAAAGGAGCTCCCGGTAAAATTCCGCAAAGAAAAAGAAGGATATTCAATGGAATTCGGTCGCCTTCCCCGCAGTGGCAAAAATAATACAGCAATAGAATGAAAACCGGGAAACTAATTGTATTCTCAGCGCCCTCAGGTTCTGGAAAAACTACCATCGTAAAACACCTGCTCGGAATTGAGGAATTAAATCTCGAGTTTTCGGTTTCCGCTACTTCGCGCGAGCCTCGTGGCGAAGAAGTTGATGGAAAAGATTATTATTTTATCTCGCTCGACGAATTTAAACAGCACATCAAAAATCACGATTTTCTCGAATGGGAAGAAGTGTACCGCGATAACTTTTATGGTACTTTAAAAAGCGAAATCGAACGTATTTGGGCCAAGGGGAAGAACGTTATTTTTGATATTGATGTTGCGGGCGGACTGCGAATCAAGCGTCGGTTTCCCAAGGAAACGCTCGCCGTTTTCGTTAAACCGCCAAGTGTTGACGAACTTAAGATCCGCCTTAAAAAACGATCAACGGAAAGCGACGAAAAAATAAATATGCGTATCGCAAAAGCGTCTGTAGAACTGGCCACCGCCCCTCAGTTTGATAAGATTATTAAAAATTACGATCTCGACATAGCCAAACAGGAAGCTTATGAGCTGGTGCGGGATTTTATCGCGAATCAGGAGTGAAAATTGCGCTGTATTTCGGAACATTTAATCCCATTCACATCGGGCATCTGATTATTGCCAACCACATGGCAGAATATGCCGGCGTAGATCAGGTATGGATGGTGGTAACGCCTCACAATCCACTCAAACAAAAGAGCACGCTTCTGGACGATCACAAGCGATACGAGATGGTTTATCTGGCAACAGAAGATTATCCGAAATTAAAGCCATCCAACATCGAATTTAAACTGTCACAACCCAACTATACGGTTAATACACTTGCGCACCTGAAGGAGCAGTATCCGCAACACGAATTTTCATTGATAATGGGCGAGGACAATTGCAACACCTTGCACAAGTGGAAGAATTACGAAGTGATTCTGGACAATCACAAAATTTTTGTGTATCCCAGACTTTCCGAACCCGGTACACCGGGACTTTCCGGACACAAGAGCATCAGGTTCATCGATGCTCCGATAATTGGCATTTCTTCTACCTTTATCCGACAGAGCATCGCCGCCGGGAAAAACGTTCGGCCGCTGCTGCCAGAGAAAGTCTGGCAGTATATTGACCGTGATAACTTGTACCGGTAATCTTTAGCGAAGGTTAATTTTTATCCACATAAATTTGAAAGACGATACTTTTATACTAAAAACATGAAATTCGAAACAAAAGCAATTCACGGCGGACAACATCATGAACCGGTAACGGGAGCGGTGATGCCACCGGTTTTTTTAACATCTACGTATCTGCAAAAATCGCCCGGACAGCCTGTTGGCGATTATGAGTACAGCCGCGCAGCTAATCCGACGCGGACGGCACTTGAAGAAGCGTTAGCCAGCATAGAAAACGGAGCGCGCGGACTGGCATTTTCATCCGGACTTGCCGCGACAGACTGCCTGCTCCGCTCATTGAAGGCGGGAGATGAAGTCATTGCCATGGATGATCTCTATGGCGGCACTTATCGTTTGTTTACCCGCATTTATAAAGACAGCGGAATAGTTTTTCATTTTATCGACATGACCGATCTTGAAAAATTGAGATCGTTGATCAATGCGAACACTAAGTTAGTCTGGGTAGAAACGCCCACCAACCCACTGATGAAACTTGCCGACATCGCAGCGATAGCAAAGATCACCAGGGAAACCGGTGTTCTGTTTACCGTTGATAACACCTTTGCAACGCCCTACTTGCAACGCCCTCTCGATTTAGGTGCCGATATCGTTATGCACAGTGCTACAAAATATCTTGGAGGCCACTCCGATGTAATTGCAGGTGCGTTAATTATTAAAGACGCCGCACTTGGGGAGCAATTGCATTTTCAGCAGTTTGCATCCGGCGCTACGCTGGGGCCGTTAGATGCCTATCTGGTTTTGCGCGGAATTAAAACGCTGCATCTTCGGATGGAACGTCATTGTGAAAACGGAGCGCGTGTAGCAGAATTTCTTGCCGGCCATCCGAAAATCGAAAAGGTTTTCTACCCGGGACTTGCCACGCACCCTCATCATGAAATCGCATCGCGGCAAATGAAAGGTTATGGTGGAATGGTATCGTTTACATTTGCCTCAGGTGCAAAAGAGGATGCTGTGCGCTTTCTGGAGCAGTTAAAAGTATTCACACTTGCTGAATCATTGGGAGGCGTGGAATCACTTGCAAATCATCCTGCTCTGATGACTCACGCTTCAATTCCGGAACAGGTTCGCCGGGAAAACGGAATTACGGACGATTTAATACGGCTGAGCGTGGGTATTGAAGCTATTGAAGATTTGCTTGACGACCTTAATCAGGCATTAAACTAAAAAAAAACCGGCTTAAGCCGGTTTTTTTAATTCAGGTAATAAATGTAGCCGAAGTTCAGCCACACATTCCAGTCGTTTGCTTTGTTCTCAGAATATACTGCCGGATCTGGCCGAAGACCGTCAACCCAATCCGAAAAGTAATATTGCAGACGCAAATCCACCATCAGGTCGGATAGCTCTGTTAATTTGTAACGTGTGCCGACACTGCTGACGACAGACCAAACGGTTCCGCCTTCATTGGTTGTAGCACCGAGATATTTTACAGGAGTTGTAAGCGGCGTATCAAGTTCTCCCAATGTTGAATACGCTTTCGGATCGTAAAAAGAGAAGTGCGCACCCAGACTTATAAAAGGAGCCCAGCTTCCGATAGTAGCAGAGAAATCGCGGATGCTGAGTGGAAAATATTCCAGCTGCATTCCGATATCCGTAATAGATGCCTCACCCCGCATGCCCCGCAATTGCTGCGCAAATAAATTCTGACGTGAATCTTTTACCCACTCACCAAAATGCTGCAAATTGGTTTTGTTGTAAGATAGTTCACTGCGTAGCTTAAAGTGGTCGTTAAAATAGGTCTCCGGTGCGTAACAGTTACAATCTGCACGGTACGAAAAGTTCATGTAGTGGATAATCCCGATTCCGTAACCGGTGTTGCCCATGTTCGTGCTGAAATCATTCCTTTCTCCGTAATCCGACTGAAGAGCCACAGGTCCGGCGATAACACCGATTTCATGTGAAAAGCCGAATTGAGCAACTGCCTTGTTGGCTAAACTGCACATTAGCAGGCAGATGGCAAGGATGTATTTGGGCATTTGTATTTGATTATTAAGCAATTCCCGACAAATATATAAAAACAGATTTCACTTCTAAAAATAAAATAAAAATTAACGGAAGACGGACTTTACATATTGTAAGCATCGCGGCACATCGGTGGTAAATTTCAGCGCAGGGAAATATGTAAAAGGAATGTGAAAACGCTTTCAATATGTTTAATACCTGTATATTTGTCGGCTGTAAACGAAAACGTTTTCACTCTTAAAATTTAACGTATCATGTCACAAAGTATTGAGTCATTTGTTGCGGCGGTAGCCAAGAGAAATCCCAATGAGCCTGAATTTATGCAGGCCGTTCATGAGGTTGCAGAAGCCATCATTCCGTTCATTGAACAAAACGAAAAATACCAGAACAAAATGCTCCTTGAGCGGATGGTTGAGCCTGAGCGCGTAATTATTTTCCGCGTGGTTTGGCAGGATGATCAGGGAAATACTCAGGTAAATCGCGGATATCGCATCCAGATGAACTCAGCCATCGGACCGTACAAAGGTGGAATCCGTTTCCATCCGTCCGTAAACCTTAGCATCCTTAAATTCCTTGCTTTTGAACAAACGTTTAAGAACAGCCTGACCACATTGCCGATGGGCGGTGGAAAAGGAGGATCTGATTTTGATCCTAAAGGAAAATCCGATAATGAAATCATGCGTTTTTGCCAGGCGTTCATGACCGAATTGGCGAAACACATTGGCGCTGATACTGATGTACCCGCGGGCGACATTGGCGTAGGAGGCCGCGAAGTAGGCTACATGTATGGTCAGTACAAACGTTTGCGCAATGAGTTTACCGGAGTACTTACCGGGAAAGGAATTACCTTCGGAGGATCACTGATCCGTCCGGAAGCTACAGGGTATGGAAACGTATACTTCGCACAAAGTATGCTGGAGACCAGAGGCGAAAGCTTTAGCGGAAAAGTTGTTGCAGTTTCCGGATCCGGAAATGTCGCGCAGTACGCCTGTGAAAAAGCCACGCAACTCGGTGCAAAAGTGGTTACACTTTCAGATTCTTCGGGATACATCTACGATGAAGCAGGAATTGACGCAGAGAAACTCGCGCATGTAATGGAAATTAAAAACGTGCGTCGCGGTCGTGTCAGCGAGTATTTACAAAAATATCCCAACGCGAAATTTGTCGAAGGCAAACGTCCGTGGGAGGTGAAGTGTGACATTGCACTGCCTTGCGCAACCCAGAACGAACTTAACAAAGAGGAAGCAGAAATGCTTGTAGCGAACGGCTGTATCTGCGTTTCTGAGGGCGCTAACATGCCGTCGACCCCCGAAGCGATAGCGGTGTTTCTTAATGCCAAAATTCTGTTTGCTCCGGGCAAAGCATCCAATGCCGGTGGTGTGGCCACGTCAGGTCTGGAAATGTCGCAAAACTCTCTTCGTCTGAGTTGGTCAGCAGAAGAGGTAGACGAGCGTCTGAAAAAAATCATGCTGAACATCCATGCTTCTTGCGTAAAATACGGTTCCGATCACAATGGTTATGTTGATTACGTAAAAGGTGCAAATATTGCCGGATTTGTAAAAGTGGCAGACGCCATGCTGGCTCAGGGTGTAGTGTAACAAAACTCACCTAATTTTCTTATAACCCCCGATTTATTCGGGGGTATTTTTTTTACCTCACAATGCCCGGATGTTAGTTCGTGCCATAACTTCACGAATTTCTTCGATTAAAAATGCAGTACACGTTCGACGCCGCTTTCGTTATATTTGTAAATCAATCCATCAATATGAAAAAAGCTTTTCTGATGCTTCTTGTAGTGTCGATTTCGGGAATGGCACAAACTACCGGCTCCTGGAAAGGTTATTTTTCATATACGGATATTAACGACATATCGCAGTCTGCCACAGCTTTTTACGCCGCCGCCGAGAATGCTGTTTTTTCAAAAAATCTTGGGACGAATGCCGTAAGCACCATCAATACCATCGATGGTATTTCCGGGCAGACCATCACAGCGATGTATCACAGCAGCAGTTTCAATAAAACTCTGCTTGGATACGATACAGGCCTGATGATCGTCATCAATAATTCCGACGGTTCCATTCTGAATGTGGTCGATATCATTAACCGCCAGCTTCCGCCAAACCTCAAGCGCGTGAACCACTTCGAAGAACATGAGGGAATTCTCTACATTTCATGCGACTTCGGAATTGTTGAGTATAATCTGAATACTTTGCTTTTCGGTGATACCTTTTTTATCGGAAATGGCGGAGCCGAACTGGCCACGCGCCAGACTGCGGTGCTTGGTAACCAGATTTTCGCAGCCACTGCCAACGGTATTCGCAGAGCTGCGCTTTCCAATCCGAATCTGATCGATTTTGCGCAGTGGACCACCATCACACCGGGCAACTGGACTCATATGGAACGATTTGGTTCCGAACTGCTTGCCGCCACGGCAACCGGGCAATTATTCCGATATAATGGCTCGAATTTTAATGTCTTTACACAACTTCCCGCTCCGCCTTCAGACGTGCGCGCAACAGACACGCATTTAATAATTACCACGCCGGGAGTAGTTCAGATTTATAACACCACTTTAGGGATCACGGGTCAGGTTACCGCAGCACAGTTGTCTCCTAACGTACTTACCTTGACCAAGGCTACCGTTATCGGAGATTCGGTGTACATCGGAACCCGACAGGAAGGAGTTTACGTGTCAGTGCTTAACAGCAACGTATTTGAAAACATCACCCCTGACGGTCCGCTGCGGAATAACATCTGGTCAATTAACGCATCACCTGCCGGATTATATGCTACCTATGGCGGATATACGATCGATTTCGTGCCGAACGAAGACTTTTTCGGCATCAGCAAATACGACGGATCTTCATGGCTGAATATTCCCTACGATGAGGTACACGCCCCCGGGAAAACCGCCCGAAACCTCGTGCGTACTGTTGTAAATCCCAATAATCCTGCACAGGTTTACGTTGCATCCTATCACGATGGATTATTAAAATTCGAGAACGATGTATTGGTAACTCAATTTGACGAAAGTAACAGCGGACTCGAGTCTTTGGTCTTTACACCTGACCCGACATACCGAAGTGTACGCGTCGAACTCGGAGCCTTTGATCGCAACGGAACCCTGTGGATGTCGAATAATCAGATCGAAAACGGCATTAAAGCACTTCGTCCCGACGGCGCCTGGCAATCCTACAATACTGAAAATATTCTGAGCGGTGCCGCGCGTATCGGACGCATGATAATCGACAAAAACGGAACCAAATGGATGACTACCTACTCGGACGGTGTGGTGGCATTCAATGAGAATGGTAACATCTTTAAAAAACTAACCACCGGTCCGGATCAGGGAAATCTGCCCTCTGTGCTGTCGTGGTCTCTCGCCATCGACAACAATAACCAACTTTGGATTGGTACCTACCGAGGCTTGCGGGTGCTTTCCTCTGTGGATCGCTTCCAGCAAACTTCTCAAATGATCGCAAATCCGATTATCATTATTGAGGACGATGTTCCGCAGGAATTGCTTTTTGAACAATTCATCACCGATATAGCAGTAGACGGCGCCAACAATAAATGGATTGGAACAGGCGATTCAGGGGTGTTCCTGGTCTCTCCGAACGGGCGCGAAACGCTGTTTCGTTTTACTACAGACAATTCACCCCTTCCCAGCAATCAGGTAAACGATATCGAGATTAATGGCGAAACCGGAGAAGTATTCATTGCAACAGCAAAAGGCATGGTTTCTTTTAAAGGTACAGCCACAGAAGGTGCCGATTCCCTAAGCGATGTTTTCGTTTATCCTAACCCCGTCCGACCCGAATTTGAAGGAACAGTTAAAGTGAGCGGACTCACCGATAAAGCCAATGTGAAGATCACGGATATTGGCGGAAGCCTTGTTCACGAAGAAATCGCACAGGGAGGTACCATCGAGTGGGATACGAGGGCCTTCGGAAAATACCGCGTAGCATCAGGCGTATACATGATTTTTATCTCTACGGAAGATGGTGCGGAAACGACGGTTAAAAAAGTAATGATTATCCGATAATGCTGCTGCGAACACGTGCCATCGTTCTTAATACAGTACGCTATCAGGAAAAATCGCTCATCGTGCGATGTCTCACTCGCGAAGCCGGAATAAAATCGTACTTTATTCACAGTGCGTTCGGCAAAGGGAGGAAGATCTCCTACTTCCAGCCGCTGACAATCCTCGATGTGCTCGCATCGCACCGAAATAAAGGAACACTGGAAAATCTCCGCGAAATAAGTCTGGGCCTGACATACCAATCGATTCCGGCAGATATTTACAAAAGTACAATTGCCATCTTTCTTGCCGAAGTCTTGCATCACGCCGTGCGCGAAGAACAACCCAACCCGCCTTTTTTTGATTTTCTTGAAACTGCTCTGCACTGGCTGGATACTCACGACGAAACAGCAAATTTTCACCTGATCGCAATGGTGCAGATCACCCGGTTCCTTGGCTTTTATCCGGATGTATCGAACAAAGCTGAAAGTTTTTTTGACCTCCGGGACGGTCGGTTCACCTCACACTGCGGAACAGAAGCACTTTCAGAACCGGAAACGCAACTCTTCTCCCGATTACTCGATTTGAAATTTGGCAGCGATCAGAAACTGTTTTCGGGAACCCAGCGGCAAATACTGTTGCGTATTCTGCTCGACTACTATGCCATGCATCTCGAGGGGTTTAACCGGCCGAAATCGGTAGATGTACTTCGAGAGGTGTTCGCCTGAGCGGGAGTCTGGGGATCAACTTCTTAAAAAAAATACGTACCTTCGCGACCGCGAAAAAAACAGGCGACATGAACACGAAATTTACAGAATACGACGGACTCGATTTACCTGCAGTCGCAGATAATGTCCTGGCATTCTGGAAGCAGGAAAACATCTTTGAAAAAAGCGTTACAACAAGGGAAGGAAAAACTCCGTTTGTTTTCTTTGAAGGACCGCCTTCGGCGAACGGACTGCCCGGAATTCACCACGTTATGGCACGCGCCATCAAGGATATTTTCTGTCGCTATAAAACCCAAAAAGGCTATCAGGTAAAACGCAAAGCCGGATGGGATACGCATGGCCTGCCTGTTGAATTGGGCACAGAGAAAGAACTCGGAATCACGAAAGAAGATATCGGTAAGTCGATCTCCATCGAGGAATACAACGAAGCTTGTAAAAGAACAGTGATGCGGTATACCGACGTGTGGAACGATCTCACTGAAAAAATGGGGTATTGGGTGGATATGAATGACCCGTACATCACCTACAAACCCAAATACATTGAAAGTGTATGGTGGCTACTCAAGCAGATTTACGACAAAGGACTGATGTACAAAGGATACACCATCCAACCGTATTCTCCAAAAGCCGGAACCGGCCTGAGTTCCCACGAAGTTAACCAACCCGGAGCCTACCGCGATGTAACCGATACTACGGTGGTGGCGCAGTTTAAAGCCTTGCCCGATTCGTTGCCCTCGTTTTTATGCGGGTTTGGAGACGTCTATTTCCTGGCCTGGACCACTACGCCGTGGACATTGCCAAGCAACACTGCACTGACGGTAGGGCCGGAGATCGATTATGTGCTCGTTAAAACATTTAACCAGTATACCGGAACCGCAGTCAACGTTATTCTAGCCAAAAATCTTTTGTCAAAACAATTTGGCAAAAACTATTTCCAAACCGAGGAGGAGGACGCATTCAACGCCGTGGATACCACACTAAAAAGTATCCCTTACCGTATCCTCGGCGAGTGTAAAGGGCGCGATCTGGCGGAAATTCGTTACGAACAGCTGCTTCCTTATGCACTGCCGCACAAAAATCCTGAAAATGCATTTCGGGTGATCACGGGTGAATTTGTCACAACCGAAGACGGAACCGGAATTGTACACACCGCTCCCACATTTGGTGCCGATGATGCCAAAGTTGCTCGCGAAGCATCTCCGGAAGTGCCGCCCATGTTGGTTTTGGATCAGCACGGCAATCCCGTACCGCTTGTCGACCTTCAGGGTAAATTTACCTTCCACATGAAGGAACTTGCAGGTAAGTACGTTAAAAACGAATACTACAACCCGGGAGAAGCGCCCGATAAATCCGTGGATGTCGAAATCGCCATTCGTCTTAAAGAGGAGAACAAGGCCTGGAAAGTAGAAAAGTATGTCCACAGTTACCCGCATAGCTGGCGCACAGACGAACCCTTGTTGTATTATCCGCTCGACTCATGGTTTATCCGCATTACAGAAGTTCGGGATCGCATGTTTGACCTGAACGATACCATAAACTGGAAACCCAAAGCAACCGGCGACGGACGATTCGGCAATTGGCTGAAGAATGCCAATGACTGGAATTTGTCGCGTTCGCGCTATTGGGGAATACCGCTGCCCATCTGGCGTACCGAAGATAAAAGCGAAGAACTAATCATCGGATCAGTAGAGGAACTGATTTCCGAAGTACGCAAGGCGGTAGCAGCCGGGGTGATGCAACATAATCCTTTTGAAGTTTTTGTTGCCGGCGATATGTCCGAGGATAACTACAACCGCATTGATCTTCACAAAAACATAGTAGATAATATCGTTCTCGTGTCGGCCTCCGGCAAACCAATGCAGCGCGAGGCAGATCTTATCGATGTTTGGTTCGATTCAGGCGCCATGCCGTACGCGCAATGGCATTATCCTTTTGAAAATCGCGAAAAGGTCGAAAAGGAAACGGATTTCCCGGCGGATTTTATCGCGGAAGGCGTGGATCAGACCCGCGGATGGTTTTACACACTGCACGCTATCAGCACATTGGTTTTTGACAAGGTGGCTTATAAGAATGTAGTTTCCAATGGTTTAGTATTGGACAAAAACGGTCAAAAAATGTCCAAACGCCTCGGTAATGCGGTCGATCCGTTTGAGACTTTAAAAGAATACGGTCCGGATGCGACGCGGTGGTACATGATTTCAAATGCCAACCCGTGGGATAATCTTAAATTTGATATTGAAGGAGTCGCCGAAGTGCGGAGAAAGTTTTTTGGCACATTGTACAACACGTATGCGTTCTTCGCACTGTATGCCAATATCGACGGATTTGCCTATGCGGAAGCGGAAGTTCCACTAGAGCAACGCCCGGAAATCGACCGCTGGATTCTCTCGGAATTGCACACCCTTATTCGCCGTGTTGATGACTATTACAATGATTACGAGCCCACCAAAGCCGCTCGCGCCATATCCGACTTTGTTACCGAGAATTTAAGCAACTGGTATGTGCGACTCTGCCGTCGCCGCTTCTGGAAAGGGGAGTACGGTCCGGATAAAATTGCAGCCTATCAGACGCTCTTTACGTGTTTGCTGAATGTTGCCAAACTCAGCGCCCCGATCGCTCCTTTTATGATGGACGCATTGTATCGGGACCTCGTGAAAGCCACCGGGAAAGAGCCCTTTGAGAGCGTTCATCTGGCAGAATTCCCGGCAAACGTTGAAAACTTTGTTGATAAATCACTCGAAAGCCGAATGGAGAAAGCCCAAACGGTTTCGTCGTTGGTATTGTCTCTGCGAAAGAAGGAGATGATCAAGGTGCGCCAACCTCTTCAACGCGTGATGATTCCGGTGCTCGACCAGATACAACGACAAGAAATTGAGGCCGTATCGGACCTGATTAAAGCGGAGGTTAATGTTAAGGAAATCGAACTTTTGGACGATGCATCAGGCATACTCGTTAAGCAGATTAAACCCAATTTCAAAGCGTTAGGCCCGCGGTTCGGAAAAGATATGGGGCTGATTGCCAAAGAGATACAGAATTTTTCTCAGGAGCAGATTAATAAAGTGGATAAGGAAGGGTTAATAAACCTTGATGTTTCGGGAAAAAGTATAACTTTAACCACAGAAGATGTCGAAATCACGTCGCAGGATATACCGGGTTGGCTTGTAGCGCATGGAGGTGGACTGACCGTAGCTCTCGACATCACGATTTCCGAGCCGCTTCGAAAAGAAGGAATTGCCAGAGAACTGGTGAACCGGATTCAGAACTTGCGTAAAGACTCTGGCTTCGATGTGACAGACAGGATAAAAGTGTACCTTGAATCAGACAGCACGCTGGCCGAGGCCGTGTCTGAAAACCAACAGTACATCTGCTCCGAAACTCTGGCTGAAGATCTGATTTTTCAAGAAGCGCTTGCCGACGCTGTGGTAGTAGAATTTGACAACATCAAAACAAGAATACTAATTACAAAATAAAACGAAAATGGTAGATGAAAAGATCCGATACTCCGACGCTGATCTGGCGGAGTTCAAAGAGATTATTCTGAAGAAAATCGAAAAAGCCAAAGCAGATCTTGAATTGATTAAAAGCGCATATATGAACGATTTAAATAATGGCACAGACGATACTTCGCCAACTTTTAAAGCGTTTGAAGAAGGCAGCGAAACCATGTCAAAGGAAGCAAATTCACAACTGGCAATCCGTCAGGAAAAATTTATCCGCGATCTGAAAAACGCGCTGTTTCGCGTCGAAAATAAAACGTACGGCATTTGTAAGGTCACCGGAAAGCTGATCAGCAAAGAACGCCTGAAAATTGTTCCGCACGCGACCATGAGTATCGAAGCAAAAAACCTGCAGCGATAATATGAGAACTTTTAAATTATAAATTCCAAATTCCCTCAAAGACGGAATTTGGAATTTTCTTTTTTGGATTCCGCAAATCGTATATTTGCCGCTTTAAATTTTTTATAAATGACCCTCCGTAAAGCTTGTCTGATAATCTTCCTAATCCTGATTGTAGATCAATTATCCAAAATCTACATCAAAACAAACTTTATGCTTCAGGATGAGGTCGTTGTCTTCAACTGGTTCCGGATACATTTTATAGAAAATGAAGGAATGGCTTGGGGAACCGTTATCCCGGGAGAGTACGGAAAACTTTTTCTTACGCTCTTTCGCCTCGTGGCCGTAGCCGGTATCGGTTGGTGGCTGTGGGACTCCGTTCGCCGCGAAAGCTCCGCCTACCTTATAACCGCCATTTCACTCATCTTCGCAGGCGCAGTAGGAAATATTATCGACTCGGTTTTCTATGGTGTGATATTCGACGACTCTACCTCGAAATTAGCTACGTTATTCGCCGAAGAACCCTATGGCACTCTTTTTCACGGAAAGGTGGTCGACATGCTTTACTTCCCGATCATCGAGGATTACCTCCTGCCGGAATGGATACCCATTTGGGGCGGCAAGGAAATCACTTTCTTCAACGCGATCTTCAATATCGCTGACGCCGCAATCTCTACCGGGGTCGGAATTCTGATCGTCTTCAACAAAAAAGCTTTTAAAAAGCACGAAGAACACGATTATAATCAACTCGTTAATTAAAGCGATACGTTTTTTCAGGCGTAACACAGTAATCCAGCGGCTCGTCGCCCTCCCAGACGTCGTCAATGGCGGCTACAGCTTCAAAAAACGATAGCCCGATTTTGCATACATCAGGTCGGCACGTACGCAGAAATTCGTCGTAAACCCCTTTTCCATAACCCACGCGGTGACCCGCAAGGTCAAAAGCAAGTAAGGGAACAAACACCACATCAATTTCCTTCGCCGACACCGGTATTCCATTAGCCGGTTCCGGAATGCCGTATTTATTTACGATAAATGTGGTCGACTCATCCATCACAAAATGCTCCATTCGACGCTCCGAAAAAATGGTTCGCGAAACCACCACAGTTTTGTCGCGACCTAACAGAATGTTCAACAAAACCTCGGTGTCTACCTCGTGCTGCGCCGCGATAGGCATAAAAACATGAAAGCACCTCGCTTCCCACACCGGCAGCGCCAGCACGCGGTTCGCAATTTGGAGGCTGCCGCTCGCCACCGATTCGGCAGAAAGTGTACGCCGGAGCGACTTATATTGCGTGCGCAATTCATTCTTGGTCATAACCGCAAATTTGCGCTAAAGGTAATAAATGACGCCGCCGGCGCACTGTCGGATTTCATACTTTTGTGTCATGGAATTGCAGCCCCTGTCAATACAAATTCAGACTTTGCCGGATAACCCCGGCGTGTATCAGTATTACGACAAGGATGGAAAAATTCTCTACGTCGGCAAAGCCAAAAATCTGAAAAAACGGGTTTCGTCCTACTTCAACAAAGTCCACGAGTCCGGCCGGACCAATGTAATGGTTCGCAAGATTGCACAAATCCGCCACATTGTCGTTCCAACCGAAACCGACGCCCTGCTGCTTGAGAATAACCTCATTAAAAAACTGCAGCCCCGCTACAACATCCTGCTCAAAGACGACAAAAGTTACCCGTGGATCTGCATTAAAAACGAACCGTTCTCGCGGATTTTTACCACGCGGAACCGAATCAAGGACGGCTCAGAGTACTTCGGGCCCTACACCAATTTTAAAACGGTGTACACCATTCTCGACATGATCAAGGAGCTTTACCCGCTTCGAACGTGTAATTACGATTTGCGCGACGAAAACATCCGCAACGGGAAGTATAAAGTGTGTCTTGAATACCATATCGGCAACTGCAAGGGGCCGTGTGAAGGGCACGACACACTCGAGAATTACCAGGCTCACGTAAGTCAGATTCGCGAAATCCTCAAAGGTAATTTTAAAGAAAGCCTTCGGGAATTCAAAGAAAAAATGACGGCCTGTGCTGCCGAAATGAATTTTGAAGAAGCGCAGCGAATGAAAGATAAAATCGACATCCTGATGCGCTATCAGTCGAAATCGACCGTCGCCAACCCGAAGCTTAACAACATCGACGTATTTTCCATCGTCTCCGATCAGGCTGCCGCCTTTGTAAACTTTCTGCAAATTTCCCACGGCGCCATTGTTCGCTCGCACACGTTGGAGATTCGCAAAAAGCTGGATGAATCCGACGAAGAAATTCTCGAACTCGCCATCGTTGAACTTCGGGAACGATTCGGCCTGCTGTCCCGGGAAGTCGTTGTACCTTTTCAGGTCAACCTCGGCGAAAACATCAAAATTACCGTGCCGCAACTCGGCGATAAAAAGGAAATTCTCGACCTCTCACTGCGCAATGCGAAGTTTTTCCGTATGGAGCAACTAAAACAGGAGCAAATCGTCGACCCCGACCGCCACACCAATCGCATCATGGCCCAAATGCAAAAAGATCTTCGGCTTCCCGTCGAACCGCGGCACATAGAATGTTTCGACAATTCCAATATTCAGGGCACTAATCCGGTTTCGGCCTGCGTGGTTTTTAAAGACGGCAAACCGTGCAAAAAAGAATACCGCCATTTCAATATAAAATCCGTCGACGGGCCAAATGACTTTGCGTCCATGGAGGAAGTAGTGTACCGCCGTTACCGCCGCCTCCTGGAAGAGGAAAAGCCGCTCCCGCAACTCATTGTGATCGACGGAGGGAAAGGACAGTTAACTTCAGCACTGAAAAGTCTGGAAACCCTCGGACTTCGAGGCAAAATCTCCATTATCGGCATCGCAAAACGCCTCGAAGAACTTTTTTATCCCGACGATCCTGTGCCACTCTATCTCGACAAAAAATCCGAAACGCTGAAAATCATCCAGCAACTGCGCAACGAAGCACACCGCTTCGGCATTTCGCACCACCGCGACCGGCGCAGCAAATCGGCCATTCAATCATCGGTCGAAACAATCCCCGGAATCGGCGAAAAATCAATGCTCGCACTAATCAAACACTTCAAATCGCTCAAACGCATGTCGAAAGCTAGTCTCGACGAGATTTCAGCAGTAGTCGGAGTTTCAAAAGCGAAAAAAATTGTAGACTTTTACTCGAAAATAAATCCGTGAATCTTTTGAAGCGAATGGCTTGGGCAACCCGGCGGTCGAATTTCCTGCCTTCCGCTAAATGCGCGGCAAATCACAGTTCGGCGGGATGCCGCGCGATACCGCTTCAGTCAGGGCTAGTCTGGCTGCTGTTGGCGTGCTGGTTGTGGTCCGTTCCGGTGGCAGCGCAAGATTCGATTCCCGTCAAAAAGCGCAAAGTCGGCCTCGTGCTGAGCGGCGGAGGCGCGAAAGGTTTCGCTCACATCGGCGTGCTAAAAGTGCTCGAAGAAGCGGGTGTTGAGGTAAGCTTTATTGGCGGAACCAGCATGGGGGCTATAGTGGGCGGACTCTACGCATCGGGGTACAACGCCCGGCAGATCGACTCAATTTTTCACGATACCGACTTTGACGCCCTGCTTCAGGATTTTGTTCCGCGATCATCCAAGAGTTTTTACGGCAAACGAAATGACGAATTGTATGCCCTTTCATTGCCTTTCAACAAATTCCGGATCGGAATCCCGGCAGCACTTTCTAAAGGATTGTATAATTATAACTTGCTGGTAAAACTAACCAGACATGTTCGCTATGAGCGCGATTTCAACAAGCTTCCCATTCCGTTTCTCTGCATTGCCACTGATATTGAGTCCGGCGCCGAGGTAGTCCTCGATAAGGGCTATCTGCCGCAAGCTCTGTTGGCCAGTGGCGCTTTTCCGTCGTTGTTTGCGCCGGTCGACCTAAACGGGAAATGGCTGATTGACGGAGGTGTAACGAACAATTATCCCATAGAACATGTCCGGAATCTCGGTGCTGACATCATCATTGGCGTTGACGTTCAGGATGCCCTCAGCAAACGCGATAGTCTCCGTGATGCCACACGAATACTCGTGCAGATTTCAAATATGGAAATGATGCAGGCTATGGAGCGAAAGTCCGGAGAGACCGATATATACATCAAACCGGATATCGGGAAATACGGCGTAATTTCCTTCGACGACGGTAAGGAAATTATCACAAAAGGCGAAGAGGCTTCATTTGCCGTTTACGAAAAAATCAAAAGCATTGTCGCCAATAATGGCATTTATGTTAAAAAGCCGCTCTCTATAACTGCCGACACGCTGCAGATCGACGCCGTAACAGTAAACAAACTCCAGAATTACACCCGCGCCTACATTCTCGGCAAACTAAATTTCAGGCCCGGTGCGCGAATTACCTTTGATCAGTTGAAAAACGGGATGGATAATCTGTCGGCAACACAGAACTTCAGCTCCATTTCCTATTCCCTCGAACCCGGCGGAGACGGCGGAGATCATTTGATGCTAACGCTGGTCGAAGAGCCCGTAAAAACCTATCTTAAATTTGCGCTGCATTACGACAACCTGTACAAAACTGCCGCGCTGACGAACATCACGCAAAAAAATCTGCTATTCAAAAACGATGTTGCCTCATTTGATTTAATTTTGGGCGACAACATCCGGTACAATTTTGATTATTATGTCGACAATGGCTTTTATTTCAGTTTTGGGCTGAAGTCGCGCTACACCCGGTTTACGCGAAATGTACAAACAGAATTAAGTCAGGGGTTTCTCCAAAACGACATCGGCGTCAGCAGCATCAATATCGAATTTCAGGATCTGAGTAACCAGGCGTACGTTCAGACGGTTTTTGTGCAAAAGTTTTTACTGGGCGCCGGTGTCGAACTTAAACATTTGTGGATTAATTCACCCACGCTTCAGGCAACCACGCCCACCTTTGACCGAAGTAACTACCTGAGCTTATTCGGCTACCTCAAATTCGACAATTTTGACGACAGGTATTTCCCTACCAAAGGATCGTATGCCGCGTTCGACTGGCAAACCTACCTGAGGTCGTCGGATTACACCAATAGGTTCAACGAATTTACCATCTTTAAAGGCGATGTTGGTTTTGCTACCACTTTTTGGAAACAGCTTACCCTGCGGCTGCAGTCTGAAGCCGGATTTCGCGTCGGGCCTGATAGCGTACCTTTTTTCGACTTCATCCTCGGAGGCTACGGATTTGCCACTGTAAATAATATCAGACCATTTTACGGTTATGATTTCTTAAGCGTGGCGGGCAACAGCTATATTAAAGCAGGAGGAACAGTAGACTGGGAGTTTTACAAAAAAAACCACCTTAATTTTTCCGCGAATGCAGCAATTATTGCGGATGATCTGTACAAGCGAAGCGACTGGTTCAGCGATCAGAAGATTACCGGTTATGCTTTGGGCTACGGTTTGGAAACTATTTTGGGGCCCATTGAGGTGAAATACTCATGGTCGCCAGAGCGCCGACAAAACTTTCTTTGGTTTAGCGTAGGCTTTTGGTTTTAAGAAAAGCTTATGTTTTTTAAAAAACGATATATTTGGCGATTCTAATCAACTAAGTAACCAAAAATGTCAATTTGGAAAACCAAATCCCTGCCTCAACTTCTTGCCGAAGCATCTGAATCTGAGAAAGGTCTGAAAAGAACACTATCCTCCAAAGCACTGATTGCGCTCGGGATAGGTGCAATTATCGGCGCCGGACTGTTTTCGCTAACCGGAATTGCCGCGGCAGAACACGCCGGCCCTGCAGTAACCCTTTCGTTTGTGCTTGCGGCAGTGGGCTGCGCCTTTGCCGGACTTTGCTATGCTGAATTTGCATCCATGATACCGGTAGCGGGTAGTGCCTACACCTATTCGTACGCCACAATGGGCGAATTCATGGCCTGGATAATCGGTTGGGACCTTGTGCTGGAGTACGCACTCGGAGCCGCAACGGTAGGCGTTAGTTGGTCGCGCTACCTTCTGGAACTTTTATCGAAATACGGAATTCATTTTCCGGCTGAGTTGGTCGTTTCGCCATGGGAAACCATTACCCTTAGCTCAGGTGAAAAGATAGAAGGAGGTATCATTAACCTGCCCGCCATTTTTATCGTAATGCTTTTATCGCTGCTTCTCATTCGTGGTACAAAGGAATCGGCCACCATGAACAACCTGCTGGTCGTGGTAAAAGTTGCTGTTGTTATTCTCTTTATTGTGCTGGGATGGAGTTATATTAACGAAGCCAATTACACGCCATACATCCCGGAAAATACGGGAGTAAAAGGACAGTTCGGGATTAGCGGAATCGCTGCCGGTGCGGCAACGGTCTTCTTTGCGTTCATCGGGTTTGATGCCGTGTCTACTGCCGCGCAGGAAGCCAAGAATCCGCAAAAAGGAATGCCAATCGGAATTCTGGGGTCATTGGCGATTTGTACGGTTTTGTATGTTTTGTTCGCACACGTAATGACCGGCCTTGTTCCGTATCACCAATTTGCAGGTGATGCAAAACCGGCCGCAACCGCGTTTGCCGTAACCGGGTACGATTTTCTCCAAACCGGACTTATCATCGCCATTCTGGCAGGATATACTTCCGTAATTCTGGTAATGTTGATGGGGCAAAGCCGCGTCTTTTATTCAATGAGCGCCGACGGACTTCTGCCGAAATTCTTTAGTGATATCCACTCCAAATTCAGAACGCCATGGAAGACTAACCTTTTCTTCATGGTATTCGTTAGCCTTTTCGCGGGATTTGTTCCTGTTAGTGATTTGGGTCATATGGTTAGCATCGGCACACTTCTGGCGTTTTCGCTGGTATGTATCGGTGTACTGGTGATGCGCAAACGCATGCCTGATGCGCCTCGCGCATTCCGAACTCCGTTGGTTCCATTTGTACCGATACTCGGAGTAATTGTTTGCGGATACCTGATGTATTCGCTGCCGGGCGAAAGCTGGGTGCGACTGGTTATCTGGATGGCACTTGGCGTCTTGATTTACTTTGTCTACGGAAGAAAAAACAGTAAGTTGAACAAGCAATAAGTGAAAGGCATCAGCAACGATGCCTTTTCTGTTTTGCGATGCTTTTTTTGCGATATTTGTGTATGAAAACATTCTGGCCCGGATTGCGAACTTACCTGCAGTACCTGATGAAGCGTAGTCCGGAATGATGATGCGTTTTAAATTGTCAGGTTTTGTATCACTTCAATTTAAAAAGCTATGCCTATATATCATAAATTGGGGAATTTTCCCCAAAAACGTCACATCCAGTTCGAGAAACCCGGTGGGGGCTATTACTACGAACAACTGTTCGGGACAGAAGGGTTTAACAGCCATTCATCTCTTCTTTACCACGTGCACAGACCAACGCAGGTAAAGGAAATTCGCAAATCCTACTCTGTAGAACCAAAGATTGCCATCGAAAAAAACATAAAATCATTGCTGCTCAAAGGTTTCGAATTGCCTGCAAAAAATGATTTTCTGGAGAGTCGCACCCCAATGCTGGTGAACCGCGACTGTGTTATCGGGTTGGCGGCACCCCGCGAATCACTGCGAACGTACTTCTACAAAAATGCAGATGCCGATGAAATGCTTTTTATTCATAAAGGCAAGGGAACACTGCGCACGATGCTCGGCAATATACCTTTTGAATACGGGGATTATTTGATTATCCCGCGCGGAATGATTTATCAGATTGATTTTGAAACAGCCGAGAACCGACTCTTCTACGTGGAGTCTTTTGCGCCGTTCTACACCCCGCGTCGCTATAAAAACGATTCAGGTCAATTACTGGAACATTCGCCGTTCTGCGAACGCGATTTTAAGCTGCCCTCAGAGCTGGAAACGTTCGATGAGAAGGGAGAGTTTGTAATAAAAATTAAAAAAGAAGGGATGATGCATGAACTGGTTTATGCGACGCATCCTTTTGACGTAGTGGGTTGGGACGGATATAATTTTCCGTACGGATTCAGCATCCATAATTTTGAACCCATCACCGGACGCGTGCACTTGCCACCACCCATTCATCAAACGTTTGAAACCTCCACTTTTGTGGTTTGCTCATTCGTACCCCGCCTCTACGATTACCACCCGAAAAGTATCCCTGCTCCCTACAACCACAGCAATATCGATAGCGATGAAGTACTGTACTACGTCGACGGCGATTTTATGAGCCGGAATAATATCGAGCAAGGTCACATCACCCTGCACCCGAAAGGAATTCCTCACGGTCCGGCACCGGGCGCAATGGAACGAAGCATCGGGCAAACCGAAACCGCTGAGCTCGCCGTAATGGTAGACACGTTCAGACCACTAATGGTGACCGAAGACGCGATGAAACTTGACGACGGAAAGTATTACAAATCCTGGGTTGAATAACCCGCAAAATTAAACTACATCATGGATAATAACATAAAACCCGTAGAATACAGTCTTGACAAAATTTTCGTCGGTGCGCAGGATTTTTTGCCACTCCTCGGAACCGATTATGTAGAATTGTATGTGGGAAATGCCAAGCAGGCCGCACATTATTACAAAACAGCCTTCGGCTTTCAGTCGCTTGCCTATGCCGGTCTCGAAACCGGTGTTCGGGATTGCGCATCATATGTACTTCAGCAGGATAAGATTCGATTGGTGCTAACTACTCCGCTAAATGCTGAAAATCCTATCAACGATCACTTGCGAAAACACGGTGACGGGGTTAAGGTTGTGGCACTTTGGGTAGAAGACGCGCGAAGTGCTTTTGCTGAAACCACCAAACGGGGCGCAAAACCCTACCTTGAGCCGGTGGTAGAAACAGATGAGTTCGGCGAAGTAGTTCGAAGTGGTATTTACACTTATGGTGATACGGTGCATATCTTCGTGGAACGCAAGAATTATAACGGGGTCTTCCTGCCGGGCTACCACGAATGGAAATCCGACTACAACCCGGATTCTACCGGTTTGAAATACATCGATCACATGGTCGGAAATGTCGGTTGGGGCGAAATGAATACCTGGGTAAAATGGTATGAAGAAGTGATGGGATTTGTAAACTTCCTTTCGTTTGACGACAAGCAAATCAACACCGAGTATTCTGCACTAATGAGCAAGGTGATGTCAAACGGCAACGGACGCATCAAGTTTCCGATTAATGAGCCGGCCGAGGGCAAGAAAAAATCTCAGATCGAAGAATATCTCGACTTCTACGGCGGACCCGGCGTACAACATATCGCTGTGGCTACAAATGACATCATTACTACCGTTACGCAACTTCGCCAGCGTGGTGTGGAATTTCTTTCAGCGCCGCCGCGAGCCTATTACGAAGCTGTACCGGGGCGTTTAGGGGAGCATCTTTCGATGATGAAAGAGGACATCAATGTTCTGGAAAAACTGGGAATTCTTGTTGACGCCGACGAAGAAGGATATCTGCTGCAAATCTTCACCAAGCCCATCGAAGATCGGCCAACGCTATTTTTCGAAATCATCCAGCGCATGGGCGCCAAAGGCTTTGGAGCCGGTAATTTTAAAGCTTTGTTCGAATCGATAGAGCGCGAGCAGGAACGTCGGGGGACATTATAATTTTAACGAAATATTAATTCAATCATCCAAAGAAGCAATTTATATGCAAAAAAACTGTTAAACACGCTTTTTTGATTGCGAAAAATGAAAAGCTGTTCTACTTTTGTCGGGCAAAGGGGAGTGGTTTCCTCAGAGCTCGTAAATTTTCATAATTTATAGTTTTTTTGGTTGGTTAATAGCATAAAAACCCGGTCTTAGTTGACTGGGTTTTTTTGTTTTGGTAACTTTGGAACAAATCTTGAAAGGTGCCCGTCCCTCAATGAATTTTGCTATGAAGAAACTACTATTGCTACTTATTTTTATCGTGCTGACGGGATTTGGCACGCAACGCGAAACCGCTTTTACCACCGGTGAATGGTTTAAATTTCGCATTCACTACGGCGTAATTACTGCAGGATATGCCACGCTGGAATTAAAAGACGCAACACGCAACAACAAAAAGGTCCATCACGCCGTCGGCAGGGGCTATACTACCGGGATGTCGCGTTTCTTTTTTAAAGTCGAAGATCTTTACGAAAGTTATTTTGACAAAACCACCGGCATGCCGTATCAATTTGTCCGCAAGATCGACGAAGGTGGCTACACGAAAGATCAGGAAGGTTTTTTTAATCAGAGTGCCGACAAGGTTCTTGTTAAGGATCACAAGAAAAATGTCGAACGAACCTTTGCTGTGCCGAACAACACAATGGACGTGGTAGCAGCGTTTTATTATCTGCGAAATTATCCCGGCATTGATAAACTTGAACCCGGGCAGTCAATCACTGTGGATATGTTTTTCGATGATGAAACCATCAAATTTAAATTGAAGTATCTCGGCAACGAGAACATTAAAACAAAATTCGGCACCGTCAGCTCCATGATTTTTCGCCCGCTTGTCCAATCAGGCCGCGTTTTTAAAGAAGAAGAAAGTCTTACCGTCTGGATATCTGCCGACGAAAATAAAATCCCACTCCGCATCAAAGCCAACTTGGCGGTAGGTTCGCTTAAGGCAGACCTTGATGGCTTTCGCGGACTCAAACATCCCTTCACCATTAAAAAGTCCTAAATGGAAATTAACCCGCAATTGGATAGTTTACTGCAACAACTTGAACAAAAATTTTCAGGTATAAATCAAAAAACCGAAACTCATCTGGAAGGCCTGCTATGGTCAAAACCAATCACCTATTGGGATTATATCCAGACAGACGCTCTTCTAAATCTGCAAACGCAGCGTACCACATTACCGGATGAAATGGTTTTTATCATGTACCATCAGGTTAACGAGCTTTTGTTTAAAATGATTTTGTGGGAAATTGATCAGATTGCGGAGCACCGGCAGCCGGAAGCCGCTTTTTTCACAGAGCGACTTTCGCGCGTCAGCCGGTATTTTGATATGTTGACCACATCTTTCGACATCATGGGCGACGGAATGGAGGTCAGTCAGTACATGAAATTCCGCAATACACTTACGCCTGCAAGCGGATTTCAAAGCGCACAATACCGTCTCATCGAATTCGCCTCTACGGACCTCATAAACCTTATCGATAATCGTTTTCGCGCTACGATTGACAGAAACACGCCCTACGAGTATGCTTTCGAACATCTGTACTGGCAAGCAGCGGGAAAAGATTATGTTACCGGCGAAAAATCATACCTGATACAGCAGTTCGAAAAGAAGTATAAGGACATGTTCCTTCGAAAAATGGAACAATACAATTCTACCAACCTTTGGAAAAAATATTCCGCATTGCCGGAAGAAGCACGCAACAATCCGGAACTTATTTCAGCAATGCGCCATTACGATCGTACTGTTAATGTTACTTGGGTGATGGGACATCTTAATGCTGCCCGAAAATACATCGAGAGCGGAGAAGGCTCCGGGGAAGCTACCGGAGGAAGCGATTGGAAGAAATACATGCACCCAAAGTACCAGCGCAGAATCTTCTTCCCGGAACTTTGGACTGAAGATGAACTAGCCGTATGGGGTCACGAATTGTAGCCGTAAGTGAAGTACGCAAAATACCTTTTTCTATTATTTCTGATCGCTTCCTGTGGAAAATCAGAAGAACCGGCAGTGCAGCAGCCGAGAGCCAGAAAAGAACATAAATATGACTTCGGCTTTCGGTTGTCCGATTACAATGTGGTTCACGATACCATTCGGCAGGGAGATACTTTTGGCGGAATTTTGGAGCGCCAGAATATCGACACCCTGCGTGTTTACGACGTCGTAAACAAAATTAAAGACACTTTCGACGTGCGCACCGTGCGGAAGGGTAAGCCCTACACGCTGCTTCGCGCACTCGATCGCACAAAGCGCTTGCAGGCATTTATCTACCAGCCCGACCAACGTACGTATTATGTAGTGCGACTTACCGATTCGGTCTATGTAAGCAAAAAAATCCGCCCGGTTAAAATCCGCCGTCGTACAATTGCCGGTAAACTGGAGGGATCGCTCGCCGAAGCGCTCTCCCGTGAAAAAGTTGATCCGGAGTTGGCCAGCAGGATTTCTAAAATCTATCAGTGGACAATCGATTTCTTTAAATTGCAACGAGGTGCAAAATTTGGAGTTACATTTACGGAGCGATTCATTAATGATACCGTTTATGATGGTGTTGACAGCCTTCAGGCTGCCTTTTTTGAATACAAAGGGAAAAATATTTACGCTTTCCCGTTCGCTACTGAAAACTCCGGAAAACTTGAATATTACGACGAAGAAGGTAAGCCACTTCGGAATTTTTTCCTGAAAGCACCCTTAAAGTTTAGCAGAATCTCGTCGCGTTTTTCACCCCGACGATTTCACCCGGTTCAGATGATGTGGAAAGCGCACAAAGGCACTGACTATGCTGCACCACACGGTACGCCTATTATGACAACGGCAAGCGGCGTCGTTGAGCAAACCGGATATACCGCAGGTAATGGTAACTTTGTAAAGGTCAAACACAACGGAACGTACTCCACACAGTATTTACATATGTCAAAAATACTCGTTCGCCGCGGTCAGCGCGTGAAACAAGGGGACATCATTGGCAAGGTAGGCAGTACCGGGCTTGCAACCGGGCCGCATGTATGCTACCGGTTCTGGAAGAATGGTGTGCAGGTTGATGCACTTCGACTCAAACTTCCAAATGCAGAGCCGATGAGCAGCAGCGTAAAACCGCGGTTTATGGAGATTATGACGCCGCTAAAACGAGAATTAGACAGTATTGCAGGTATTAAATTTAAATAACATGGCATTGCGCACGACAAATCCAACGGCTACACCGGCATGGGAACAACTTAACGCTCAATTTAATTCGCTCGTAAAAAGCAACATGCAACAAATGTTTGCTCAGGATCCGGGACGTGCGGAACGTTTCTCGATTCGCTGGAACGATTTTTTTGTTGACTTTTCGAAGAATATCGTCGATGACGGTGTTATGCAATCGCTTTACGCGCTGGCAGAGCAGTGTTATTTGACGGAAGCGGTAGAACAATACTTTGGCGGCGAACCCATCAATAGTACTGAAAATCGCGCAGTACTTCATACAGCGTTGCGATCCTCTACTACGGCGATTTCTGTGGATGGATATTCCATCGACACACAAATACAGCAAGCGAAAACCAGTATGCGCAATCTGTGCGATGAGGTCATCTCCGGATCGCGGAAGGGTTATTCAGGCAAACCCTTCACCGATGTGGTTAATATCGGCATCGGCGGATCGGATCTTGGGCCGGCCATGGTTGTTGATGCGCTACAGTTTTATAAAAATCACCTGAACATCCACTTTGTGTCTAATATCGATGGCGACCATGTAGCTGAAGTTTTAAAGAAAATCAATCCGGAAACCACGCTGTTCGTAATCGTATCTAAAACGTTTACCACTCAGGAAACGCTATCCAATGCGGAAACCATCAGAAAGTGGTTTCTTGAGAGCGCTTCGCCGAATGACGTGCAACGGCATTTCGTAGCAGTAAGTACTAATCTTGAAAAGGTAACTTCATTTGGTATTCATCCAGATAACATTTTCCCGATGTGGGATTGGGTTGGCGGACGCTTTTCGCTCTGGAGTACCGTCGGCTTAACGATTGCGCTTAGTGTGGGCTATGATAAATTTACCGAACTTCTCGAGGGCGCGGCGGAGATGGACGAACATTTTCGAACGGCGCCTGCCTCCGAAAACATTCCACTAACACTGGCATTATTATCTGTTTGGTACAATAACTTTTTTGGAGCAGAAAGCCATGCGGTTATACCATACACGCAATACCTGCACCGACTCCCGGCTTATTTACAGCAAGGTATTATGGAAAGTAACGGCAAAAGCATCGATCGGGCAGGAAAAAAAGTAACCTACCAAACCGGAAACATTATTTGGGGTGAGCCCGGCACCAATTCTCAGCACGCATTCTTTCAGCTGCTGCACCAGGGCACAAAGTTAATACCGGCAGATTTCATCGCATTTCTTGAGCCATTACACGGAAATCAGGATCATCATGACAAGCTGATGTCGAATTTTTTCGCGCAAACGGAAGCGTTACTGATGGGTAAATCTGCTGAGGTAGCGGCTGCCGAAATGCGAAGCGCGGGACTTTCAGAGGAACGGATCGCTTTTCTCACACCATTTAAAACCTTCGAGGGGAATCGTCCGACGAATACCATTTTAATTCGGAAGTTATCGCCGTTTACGCTGGGCGCACTTGTAGCGATGTACGAGCATAAAATATTTGCTGAGGGTATTATCTGGAACATTTTCAGCTATGACCAGTGGGGTGTAGAATTGGGTAAACAACTTGCCAACAACATATTAGCGGAATTTAATCAAACCCGTAACGCTGCGCATGATGCGTCGACCTCACAGCTCATACGGCAATACTGCGAAAGCAAAAATGGTAGTAACTCCTTAAAACTACCTTAAAATCGGGCGGTTTTCGTTCATTTGTCTATATTTGTTTGAACAAAATAAATTAGAAGATGTACAAGTTTACACTACAAGCGCATTCAGGCTGGGCTTATATCGTTCTTATTATCTTGATTATCGCAGTGATAAATGCCATCATCGGCATGTCATCAAAAAAGCCGTTTACGGTAAATGACCGTCGGATTTCGCTCATGGCGTTGATAGCATCACACATTCAGTTGGTGTTTGGTATGCTGCTTTATTTTGTTTCTCCAAACGGACTCGAAAAAATTCAGAGCGTGGGTATGGGTGGAATGACACCGCTTGACCGATTGCTGGCACTGGAGCATCCTTTGATTAATATCATTGCAATTGTGCTAATCACCATTGGATGGTCAAAGCATAAGAAGGCAGCCGATGAGAAAAAATTCAAAAGTATTGCTGTATTTTATGCATTAGGCCTGATCTTTTTATTGTCGCGTATTCCGTGGGCAACCTGGTTTGCGGAATAACCTTTCGATCATGACTTTACGGACAATATTTTACGCATTACCGTTTTTTTGTCTCGGTCTGGCGTCGTACGCGCAGCCTATAGAGAAACCGGCGAAAGCTGTTGAACATCCGGTCGCGGACTCCACGGCAGTAGCTCTCGCGGTTGAGGTCGACACACTGTCGCAGTACAAATTCAAACTCTACAAGAAAAAAGCGCACGCGTCTTATTACTCGGATAAATTCAACGGACGGCGGACTGCCAGCGGGCAGAAGTTTTCCAACAAAAAACTTACTGCAGCGCATCGCAAGTTGCCGTTTGGAACAAAATTGAAACTTACAAACGAAGCCAATGGTAAATCGGTTATTGTAGAGGTCAATGATCGAGGTCCGTTTTCTAAAGCTCGGGAAATCGATATTTCTAAGAAAGCGTTCATGGAGATTACGCATTCTAAAGGCGCTGGCGGACTAAACGTAACTATCGAGGAACTTATTCCGCCAAAAACTGCGGCGCTTCCTCCCAAGCCTTAAATGGCTTTTTGGAGAGGTAAGAATTGTAAAACCGTTCATCTTGGGTGACTTCTGCTCCAAGCCATTCAGGTCTTGAAAATTCATCGCCCTCCGATGTTAACTCGATTTCAGCAAGAATTAGCCCTTGGTTGTCACCGGAAAATTCATCCACTTCGAACACAAATGACCCGTGGGGAATGTGATAGCGTGTTTTTTCGATTACCCCGGGTTCGCAGAGTTGCAGTAAAGCCTGAGCGTCTGATAATGACATTTCCGTTTCCCATTCAAAGCGGGACATGCCCGAAGCGTTGCTTTTTCCTTTAATGGTCAGTACCCCCCGTTCCCCATCAATCCGGATGCGTACCGTGCGTGAAGGATCCGAGTTAAGATACCCTTGCACCAGCTGTTTTTTCCGTACACTAAATTCGCGGTAGGATAAACTGCGAACCAAAAATTTCCGTTCTATTTCTTTCACCAGAGTCAAACTTCTTTGCGTTTAAAGATAGTATTTTTGGATTATGCAAAGCGAGCGCAGGATTATTCACATCGATATGGATGCATTTTATGCGTCGGTGGAGCAGTTGGATAATCCGGAGCTTCGTGGCAAACCCATTGCCGTTGGCGGCTCAGAGAGGCGCGGTGTCGTTTCTGCTGCAAGTTACGAAGCCCGAAAATTTGGAGTGCGGAGCGCTATTAGCGGTGTCGCTGCAAAACGGTATTGCCCGCAACTAATTTTTGTTCCTTTAAGATTCGATCGTTATCGCGAGGTTTCAAATGCAATCCGCAGCATCTTTTACGATTATACAGATTTGGTAGAGCCTTTGTCCCTCGATGAAGCCTACCTCGACGTAACTGTCAATAAGAAAAACAATCCGAGCGCAACATTGCTGGCTTCAGAGATTCGCAGACGTATTTTTGAGGAAACCGGTCTTACAGCGTCAGCAGGAATTTCGTATAATAAGTTTGTGGCGAAGGTCGCATCCGATTTTAAAAAGCCTAACGGACAAACTACGGTAACATCCGACAACGTCCTTGCCTTCCTCGCTAATTTGCCCGTGAGTAAGTTCTACGGAATCGGCAAAGTGACCGCCGAAAGAATGTACCAATTGGGAATTTTTACCGGCGCTGATCTCATAGCCAAACCGCTTGAGTATCTTCAGCGGCACTTCGGAAATAGTGGTCAGTACTATTATGATATTTCCCGCGGCATCCATCACAGCGAAGTAAGTGCAGACCGGCTCATTAAATCCGTTGCGGCAGAACATACCTTTGAAGAAAATCTCAGTTCGGAAGTGTTTATGGAAGAACGACTGGAAGATATTGCATCGCAATTGACAAAAAGACTGGAGCGTTACCATGTAGCCGGGAAAACTGTGACTTTAAAAATAAAGTATAGCGATTTTACCGTTCAAACGAGGAGCACTACGCTTACTGATTTCATTGCAGAAAAAGATCATCTCCTGTCCGTTGCACGAGAGTTACTCTATCAGGAGCGCCTTCGTGAGAGTGTCCGGCTTTTAGGTATTTCGCTAAGTAATCTCAATACAGCAGAACGCACCTCAATGGCTGTCCAACTACGTCTTGACCTATAAAAAAAGCTGCCCGGAGGCAGCTTGTTAGTCGCGGTTAGCCAGTTTTGACAATAACCTTAAAAATTCAATGTAAAGCCATACCAGGGTGATAATTAATCCCATCGCTCCGAACCATTCCATAAACTTGGGATGTTGTTCCTCCGCACCGTCTTCAATCATCTTAAAATCCAGAAACAAATTCAGCGCTGCGATTACGATGACAAAAATGCTGATTCCAATGCTCATGAGGGAATTTCCGTGATGCACGGGCACAAAGTCAGTAAACAGCGACACAACCCACGAAATCAGATAGTAGGTGGCGATGGCAAGTGTTGCCGCAATAACAACGGAACGGAACTGTTCTGTGACTTTTACGATTCTGTATTTATATAATCCGAGACAAATCAGGAACGTTACAAACGTTGCACCGACGGCATTTATGACGATTCCGGGGTATTGCGCTTCGAAAATCGCCGACAAGGCACCTAAAAATAATCCTTCAAACATTGCGTAGCCGGGAGCTAAATAGGGCGAACTTTGTGGTTTGAACACTGCAATCAACACGAGGATAAAACCAACAATCGCACCGCCAATAGCCAACGGCATCGGATTATATCCGTTGAAGGTCATCCACCAGGTAACAATCGATGCACCGAGGAGGATTAACAGCAAGATAAACGTTTTGTTGATCGTTCCGGAGATAGTCATGGTGTCATTATAGTCGATGACCACCGTTTGGCGCGAGCCGCTTTCTTCACCGGAAAAAGCCTTGTTTCTTAAAAAGGGATTACGGGATTCCATAGTGTTTTTTGTAAATATACAGTTTAACTTTCGATTTCAGATACGCGCAGGGTGTTGACCATTCCTTTATCTACTACCGGCATGGCCGCAAGATTGATCAGGAAATCTCCTTTTTGTACGTAGCCCTTTTCCCGCGCAATGGAATTCACATCTGTTACAGTATCATCAGTGCTAACGAATTTATCGTAATAGAACGATTTTACGCCCCACAGCAAGCTTAATTGCGTCATAATATTCCTGTTGGAGGTGAATACCAGAATGTGTGATTGTGGTCGCCAGGCGGAAATTTGGAAAGCGGTATAGCCGCTGTTCGTTAACGTACAAATCGCTTTTGCTTTAATGACATTGGCCATCATTGCTGCGTGATGGCAAATGGATTTGGTAATGAAACGCTTGGTACGCACCTGCGGCGTATTTTGTGGCACCTGGATCAGCGGCGAGTCTTCGACGGCTTCAATAATCTGCGACATTTTTTCGATTACCTGAACCGGGTAGTTTCCAACAGATGTTTCGCCGGACAACATTACCGCATCCGCGCCATCCATTACTGAATTTGCCACATCATTTACTTCCGCTCGGGTAGGAGTAAGGCTGGTAATCATAGTTTCCATCATCTGCGTGGCGATGATTACAGGGATGCGCGCCGTTTTCGCACGATTAACCAGCTTTTTTTGGATTAATGGCACTTCGTGCGCCGGGATTTCTACTCCGAGGTCGCCCCGAGCTACCATCAGACCATCGCAGTACGCAACGATTTTATCAATGTTGTCAATTGCCTCAGGCTTTTCTATTTTGGCAATAATCGGAATTTTATGCTTGGCGTTTTCTGAAATTAAATCCTGCAATTCCTGTAAATCCTTGGGTGTACGGACAAAGGATAATGCGATCCAGTCGACCTGAGCCTTGATAGCAAACAAAGCGTCGCGGACATCTTTGGGTGTAAGCGCGGGCAACGACACTTTTGTATTCGGTAGATTTACCCCTTTCTTGGATTTCAGCGGGCCGCCCTGAATTACTTTTGCGCGTACCTCGGAAGCGCCGTCGGTGGATAATACTTCAAAAATTAATTTTCCGTCATCAAGCAGAATTCGTTCTCCGGGATTTACATCGTTCGGAAACTCTTTGTAATTCATGTAAACGCGGTCAGCAGTGCCGGGCACGTCCTCAGCAGTCTGAAACGTAATCTCATCACCGGGTGCTACGACCACATCCTCACCCATAACGCCGACCCGAAGTTTTGGCCCCTGAAGGTCAGCAAGAATTCCGGTAGTGTAGCCAAATTCTTCGTTGAGACCACGTATTAAATCGATTTTCTCCTGAACGTCTGCGTAGTCAGCATGCGAAAAGTTTATCCGGAATACATTTACACCGGCATCAATCATATCTTTTAATACCGCACGCGAACTACAGGCAGGTCCTAAGGTCGCGACTATTTTCGTCTTCTTTTTCTTGAGCATTCTCTAAAAAATTAAGTTTGATTTCGACTTGATTTTGCCAGGCTCGATAATATAACTGGTAGTTATGCGATCCAGCGCGCTAATTCCCGACAAAACACGATCTATGTTTTCGTTTTCAAATATTTTTAATAAATAATCCACTTTCTTCGTTTCCGGCAGGAGATAAGCAGCTCTCGCCACATTGGAAAAAATCATGGAATTTCCGTTATCCGAAATCGGCTGGTCCAGCTCAGAATAATTTGAAACCAAGTCCCATCGCTCAGTCTGACTTTCATCTTCCCAGAAATAATGGTCAAAGAAGAAAGTTCCATTCTCGTTTTTTATGGTAATGGGCTTTGATTTTAGCTGTAAAAAAACCGGAAAATTTTTGTTGATTTGGTAGGCCAGTCGATAAGGTTCGAGAGAAGTATGTATCGCAACGAGTGCATAATCGTCGTCACAAAACTCATCAATGGATAATTTATAGATGGCCATGTACGTAAAAACTGCCGTAAATATACTGCATATCGCAAAGTACATTTCGGCAACCCGTTAATCTTAAGATTTTTTTGTAAACAAAAAACGATGTAGTTATCCTTTTTTGCGGGCTATTTGCTCCTGAAAAGCGAAGTAGGCTCGGTGTGATGCTTTTTCTTCGGCTTTCTTTTTCGAGGTGCCCCGGGCCTTGGCCACCACCTTTCCGTCGATGCTCAACTTCACACTGTAATGACGTTGCACATCATTGCCGGAGTCTTCATAGACATCATAGTGGAATGTATGTTTTTCTTTCTGACACCACTCGATAAGCAGACTCTTATAACTGGTAACCTTGCCTTCCAGTTTGGCAATATCTACGTACGGGGCAATAACCCGCATGTGGATAAATCGTTCGCAGTAGGTATAACCCTTGTCGAGATAAATGGCACCGATGAGGGCTTCAAAAACGTTCCCGTGAATGTTTTCACCAAAATTGACCGGCGAAATTTTACTTTCGATAAAGCGAATGAGGTTTAAATCGCGACCCAGCTCGTTCAGGTGTTCACGACTCACGATTTTTGACCGCATTTTTGTCAGATAGCCTTCGTCGCCACCGGGAACCTGACTAAAAAGGTGGGCAGCGATGACGGAACTCAGCATGGCATCCCCAAGAAATTCAAGTCGTTCGTAATTTAACGGGTTACCGTTGCTATCCGTTTTATTGGAAGAGCGGTGCGTGAATGCTTTGCGGTAATAATCGAGCCGCACTGGATCAAAACCAAGAATGCTCCGGATTTCATTAAAAAAAATCCCGTCTTCAGCAGCACGGGATTTTTTGAATATTTTTCGAAGGATTCCCATCCGTTAGATGTCAAGTTTTTTCACGAGCACACATGCATTATGACCGCCAAAACCAAATGTATTGCTCATTACAACTTTCATATCGCGCTTTTGCGCTTTGTTGAATGTGAAATTCAGGCGCGTATCGATATTTTCATCATCTGTGAAGTGATTGATCGTCGGCGGAACAATTCCATGCACAATAGACAAAATAGAGGCAATGGCTTCGATGGCTCCGGCAGCTCCCAATAGGTGGCCTGTCATTGATTTGGTGGAATTCAGATTCAGGGTGTAGGCATGCTCACCGAAAACGTGTTGAATCGCTTTGGATTCAGCAATGTCTCCAAGCGGGGTTGAAGTTCCGTGCATGTTTACTCCATCAACATCTTCCGGCCGCAGACCGGCATCGCGAAGACAATTAAGCATAACATTTTTCGCTCCCAATCCATCCGGGTGTGGCGCTGTAATGTGATGTGCGTCGGCAGACATGCCACCGCCGCCAATTTCGCAATAAATTCGTGCGCCACGGGCTTTTGCATGCTCGTATTCTTCCAGAACCAACGCCCCGGCACCTTCACCTAGAACAAAGCCCTCACGGTCTTTGTCCATTGGTCGGCTTGCCGTTTTTGGATCGTCATTTCGGGTAGACAAGGCGTGCATCGCATTAAATCCGCCCATTCCGGCAATCGTCACGGCAGCCTCTGAACCGCCGGTAATCATGACATCGGCCTGACCTAAACGAATGTAATTAAATGCATCAATCAGGGAATTTGTCGAAGAAGCGCAGGCTGAAACTGTTGTAAAGTTTGGACCGCGAAATCCGTATTTTATCGAAATGTGCCCACCGGCAATATCCGCAATCATCTTCGGAATAAAAAACGGATTGAATTTTGGAACGCCGTTTCCGGCCGCAAAATTCATCACTTCTTCCTGAAACGTTTCGAGGCCGCCAATTCCGGAGCCCCAGATTACGCCAACACGGTCTTTATCAAGTGCGTCCATGTCAAAGTTGGCGTCGCGCACCGCTTCATCGGTGGAAACCAGTGCGTACTGGGCGTAACGGTCCATTTTGCGGGCCTCCTTGCGGTCGATAAAATCCTCCACATTGAAGTTTTTAACTTCGCACGCAAATTTTGTTTTGAAGTTGGTGGTGTCAAAATAGGTAATGGGAGCAGCGCCGCTAACCCCATTGATGAGTCCGTTCCAATAATCGTTTACATTATTGCCGATTGGCGTTATTGCACCTAACCCTGTGACTACGACCCGCCTTAATGCCATATGATGAATTTGTCTGATTAAAGTGATAACACCCATGTATCTTAATGAATTTCAATAAGAAACATGGGCGAACTTTTATTGTAGAAAGATAGTGTCTTTCCTTAAAAAACAACACCCAACACAGTGCGTGCCGGGTGCAGTAAATATTTATTTCTTGGCTTCTTCGATGTAAGAGATTGCTTGTCCGACAGTAGCAATGTTCTCAGCTTGATCATCTGGAATCTGGATATCAAACTCTTTTTCGAATTCCATAATTAGTTCTACAGTGTCTAGTGAGTCTGCGCCCAAATCATTAGTGAAGCTTGCTTCATTAACAACTTCGTTTTCATCAACGCCTAATTTGTCTACGATGATCGCTTTAACTCTTGATGCAATGTCTGACATAACTTTATGTTTTAAATTTAATTTGACGGCAAAAATAACAAACTTTATTTTAATCCAACTTGTTGATTAAAACAAAGCACTAATTTAGAAAATTAAATCCGCCGCGCACCGCTAAAGTTTAGTTAATCGGAATTTAAGTTGTTTTTTTGCACTTCACCTGAGATAACGATGAAAAATCTGGTAATCTTTGCTTCCGGAAACGGGTCCAATGCCCGGGAAATAATACGGTATTTTAATGATAATATAACCTTGGCGCGGGTGGTGGCCATTTTTTGTAACCGTGCCCGAGCAGGTGTTGTTGAAATAGCAAAAGAGGCCGGGCTTCCCTGCATTGTTTTCGATAAGGCGCAGCTTGTAGAAGGGCAGATTTATGGCCGGCTTGCCGCTTTTAATCCGGATTTAATAATTCTGGCGGGTTTTCTGCTTCAGATTCCACACGAAATGATTGTCCGTTATCCCAACAGAATTATCAACATTCACCCCGCCTTATTGCCAAAATTTGGAGGGAAAGGGATGTATGGGAGCCGGGTTCATGAGGCAGTACTTGAGGCGCAGGAAATCGAGTCAGGGATTACGGTGCATTATGTAGATGAGCATTACGACGAAGGCGACATCATCGCTCAGGAACGGTGTGAAGTCCTGCCGGGTGATACTGCTGTAACAGTGGCATCAAAAGTGCAGCAGCTGGAACATTATCATTATCCCCGAATAATCGAAAGCTTGTTGTGAAACCGGAAGTGAACATTTTTACCGATGGTGCCTGTCGCGGAAATCCGGGGCCGGGTGGCTATGGTATTGTCCTGGAGTGGATCGGGAAAGGCTATCGAAAAGAATTTTATGAAGGATTTCGCCGTACAACCAATAATCGGATGGAATTGCTTGCGGTGATTGTTGCACTGGAAAAACTGCGCAATTCCGGTACAAACGTGATGATTTTTTCGGATTCGAAATATGTAGTGGATTCCGTCAATAAAGGCTGGGTTTTTAATTGGGAGAAGAAAGGCTATGTCGGAAAGAAAAATGATGATTTGTGGCGCCGTTTCCTGAAAATATACCGTCAGCATCACGTTGGTTTTACGTGGATTAAAGGGCACAATCAGCATCCTGAAAACGAACGCTGTGATCAGCTGGCAGTGATGGCCTCGCAAGGAAAGGACCTGACAGTCGATTCTTTTTTCGAAGCAAACGAGTCGACGCTTTTATGAAAAGTTTGAAGTCCTCCGGTTGTTTTCTCCTTGCCGATAAAGTATCTTTGCCCCTTAATTTTGCGCTCGCATGAACAAATTGCTGATTGTTGGCACCGTGGCGTTTGATGCCATTGAAACGCCGTTCGGAAAAACAGATAAAATTTTGGGTGGTGCTGCAACCTTTATCGGGCTTGCGGCTTCTTTTTTTGAAGTAAAATCTGCCATAGTATCGGTTGTTGGAGAGGATTTTCCAAAAGAATACCTCGATCTTCTATCCGATAAAGGAATAGATATTTCAGCCCTCGAAGTGGTGCCCGGTGGAAAAACATTTTTTTGGAGCGGGCGATATCACAATGATTTAAATTCCCGTGATACGCTGGACACGCAGTTGAATGTGCTCGCCGATTTTAAACCTCGCGTTCCGCAAGATTTTGTAAATTCAGAGGTGGTAATGCTCGGTAATCTGCATCCTCTGGTTCAAACCAGCGTGTTGGATCAGCTGCAGTCGCGACCCCGGCTCATTGTGCTTGACACCATGAATTTCTGGATGGATTGTGCTTTGAATGAACTTCTTGACGTAATCGCACGTGTAGACGTAATCACGATTAATGATGAAGAAGCGCGACAGCTTTCGGGCGAATACTCACTGGTAAAAGCAGCTGCAAAAATACACGCTATGGGACCGCAGTATGTGGTAATCAAAAAAGGAGAGCACGGCGCCTTGATTTTTCATAAAAATGAGGTGTTTTTTGCTCCGGCATTGCCACTTGAGGAAGTCTTTGACCCGACCGGTGCAGGCGACACCTTTGCGGGTGGTTTTGCCGGATATCTGACGCAAAGCAACAATATCACTTTTTCAAACATGAAAAATGCTATAATTTACGGTTCCAATTTGGCATCATTCTGTGTTGAAAAATTTGGAACCGAGCGAATGCAAAACCTTCAGAAAGAAGAAGTTGTGCATCGTCTGCAACAGTTTAAAGCGCTGACACAATTCGAAATAGAGATAGACTAATAACGTGTGCCCCGACAGGGGCACTTTTGTTTTCAAAATATGAGTGACAAATTAAATCACGAATGCGGCATCGCCTTTCTGCGGTTGCTAAAACCCTTATCCTATTATAAGGAAAAGTACGGTACGGCATTTTACGGCATCCAGAAGATGTACCTACTTATGGAAAAGCAGCATAACCGAGGTCAGGATGGTGCCGGGTTTGCCAGCATTAAATTCAATATGGAACCCGGTGAGCGATACATCAGCCGTATTCGGTCCAATGCGCCACAGGCAATTCAGGATGTATTTAATCAGATAAATTCCCGAATTAGCGAAGAGCTTCAGGCTCATCCGGAGTATAACAGCAATATTGAATTGCTTAAAAAACAGGTGCCGTACATCGGCGAAGTTTTTTTGGGCCACGTTCGTTACGGCACATTCGGAAAAAATAGTATCGAATCCGTTCACCCGTTTTTGCGGCAGAATAACTGGATGCATAGAAACTTAATTGTAGCCGGCAATTTTAATATGACCAATGTTCGGCAATTGTTTCAAAGTCTGATTGAATTAGGACAACACCCGAAAGAACTTGCGGATACAGTGACGGTTATGGAGAAAATCGGACACTTTCTGGATGAAGAAGTAACCGATTTGTACGCAGAATGCAAGGTTAATGGATATACAAAACAACAAGCCTCTCCGATAATTGCCGAAAAACTCGATGTGGCTCGTATTTTAAAACGCGCTTCTAAAAATTGGGATGGTGGTTACGCAATGGCAGGCTTGTTCGGTCACGGTGATTCATTTGTATTTCGGGATCCTGCCGGCATTCGGCCTGCGTATTGGTACGCCGATGATGAAGTTGTTGTAGTTGCCTCTGAGCGTCCGGTAATTCAGACCGTTTTTAACGTACAGTTTGACCAGGTGCAGGAATTGAAACCCGGTCATGCTATGATCATCAAAAAAAACGGTTCGTTCACAGAGCATGAAATTTTTCCGGCTTTACCAAAGAAGTCATGTTCCTTTGAACGAATTTATTTTTCGCGAGGCAGTGACGCCGAAATTTACCAGGAACGTAAAGCATTGGGACGACTACTCTGGCCTGATATTCTGAAAGCTATCGACAGCGATACCGACCACACTGTTTTTTCCTATATCCCGAACACTGCTGAAACTGCATTCTACGGAATGGCTGAAGCAGCACAGGATTTTCTCAATCAGCGAAAGAATGACTTTATTTTAAACAACCGGAAAACGCTCACAAAGGAATCATTACAGGAGCTGCTTTCGGTAAAGATACGTACAGAGAAGATCGCTATTAAAGATGCAAAGCTGCGAACATTTATTACCGAAGATTCCAGTCGGGACGATCTGGTGGCGCATGTCTACGACATTACTTACGGGGTGGTAAGACCTACGGATAATTTGGTAATTATTGACGATAGCATCGTGCGTGGAACTACACTCAAGTTGAGCATTATAAAAATGCTCGATCGCCTGGCACCAAAACGAATCGTTGTAGTTTCCTCAGCGCCTCAAATCCGCTATCCCGATTGTTACGGCATCGATATGGCCCGACTCGAGACGCTGGTAGCATTTCAGGCAGCTTTAGAATTGCTTAAAGAGCGGAATTTGTACCATCTCGTTGACGAGATCTATGCGAAATGTAAAGCGCAGGAGAATTTACCCGATAGTGAGGTAGTAAACTGGGTAAAGGCAATTTACGAACCGTTTACCGCGGAAGAAATCGCTGATAAAATTGCGGTAATGCTTACTTCGCATGATGTGCGTGCAGAGGTAAAAATAATCTTCCAAAGCGTCGAAAATCTTCATGTGGCGTGCCCGGAGCATCGGGGCGACTGGTATTTTACAGGCGACTATCCGACGCCGGGAGGTAACCGCGTAGTTAACAGGGCTTTTATGAATTTTTACGAAGGGAAAAACGACCGGGCTTACTGATAAAACTCCAAAAAGCGTATTTAATCGACTTTTTGATGTATTTCATCTAATATTTTTGTAATCACATGGGTGCAGGTATACCTTTGACTCACCATAGCATTAGTAGGTTAAGTTTATGGTAGATTTGGGGCAAAAAGGGTGAATTGTAAAATTCCCCTTTTTTTTGCGCCAGTATGAAAGAAAAAAGGGGCTGTTTGTAGAAAACAGCCCCTTTTTTTAATTCTAATCGAGTTTTATTTTTCCATCGCGTACCGCCGGGCAACTTCTTCCCAGTTAATAACATTAAAAAATTGTTCCATGTAGTCCGGACGGCGATTCTGATAGTTTAAATAATAAGCGTGCTCCCAAACATCCATGCCCAGAATCGGCGTTCCTCCGCAACCTACTTCAGGCATCAGCGGATTATCCTGATTTGGGGTAGCGCATACTTCAAGTCGTCCTCCCTCATGCACACAGAGCCAAGCCCAGCCTGAACCAAATTGTGTGGCTCCTGCTTTGATGAATTTCGCTTTAAATTCTTCAAAAGAACCGAAATGCTTGTCAATTGCATCGGCAAGTTCACCTTTTGGTTCACCGCCGCCGTTGGGAGACATGATTTTCCAATACAGACAATGGTTGTAATGTCCGCCCCCATTGTTGCGAACCGCTGCATTGGACTTATCCAGATTAATTAAAATATTTTCAATAGTCTTGCCTTCCATGTCCGTTCCGGCAATAGCAGCATTAAGATTGGTTACGTAAGCATTATGGTGTTTTGTATGATGGATTTCCATCGTGCGCGCATCGATATGTGGCTCCAGCGCATCGTAAGCGTAAGGTAATTTAGGTAATTCAAAAGCCATAATTAATGTTTTAGGTTCTTAATTTTTCAAATTTAATCATTTAAGTTTGAATACGCAGGGCATTTTTTTAGAAGTAAACTTTAAGATGTTGGTTGAATTTTCTACTTTCCACCTCAAATATCTCACCTTTGGAACGACCCTCTTTTGCCGTTTATGACGCCTCGGCAGGTGCCGGAAAAACGTATACTCTGGTTCGCGAGTACCTTCGGATCATTTTAACCGCACAGCGGGATGACGCATATCGAAGCATATTGGCAATTACCTTCACCAATAAAGCGGTTCATGAAATGAAAAGTCGGGTAGTGTCGACACTGCAAGCCTTTGCCGATCCCAATACTCCCGAAAAATATGTAGGGATGATGGAAGAAATAGCAGTGATCACCCAACAATCGGTTTCTGCTATACGGGCGAAAGCGCAGCGGATTATTCGTCATATCATTCACAATTATGCCGCGTTCGATATCTCAACTATAGATAAGTTTACGCACCGCGTGATTCGAACCTTCGCGCATGATTTGAACCTCCCGGTGTCGTTTGAAGTGTCGCTCGAAGCCGAGAATCTGCTGGCCGAGGCGGTTGACGCGCTTATTGCGCAAGCAGGAAATGATCCGGAGCTGACAAAATTGCTCATCGATTTTGCCATGGAGAAAACCGATGACGACAAAAACTGGGACATCACAAGGGAACTCTTCAATACCGGCACATTGTTGTTGAGTGAGAACGATCGGGAAGAAATCAGTCAATTTCGCGACCGCACCATCGAGAATTTTCTGGCGACCCGCGATTCGATCCGTGCTTTAGTTAAAAAAGCGGAGGAGGACTGTGTTTCCACAGCAAAATACTTTCTGGACAAAATTAATCAGCAAGGAATTGAATTTACGTCGTTTTATAAAAAATACGTCCCGCTGCATTTACAAAAATTAATTCAAGGTAAATATGAAGCCAAGCCCGGACTGCAACAGTACCTTGAGGAAGGGCGGCGATACGCAAAATCTGTAGAGCCTGCGCAGCAGCAGCTAGTGGACGAACTCGCGCCGGAACTACTTAAGGCGCTTGAAAAATTAAACTACCAGTGTACGCAGCGCGCTTTCGGACTGGCCGTCCTAAAAAACCTGACGCCACTATCATTGCTAAATACTGTTGCCAAAGAATTGGATCAACTGCAGCGGGATCAGAATGTGGTTTCGATTGCCGAGTTTAACAGACTTATACACGAGCAAATTAAGAATGAACCGGCACCTTTTATCTACGAGCGGCTGGGCGACAAATACCGTCATTTTTTTATCGACGAGTTTCAGGATACTTCTGAATTGCAATGGCATAACCTCGTGCCTTTGATCGATAATGCTACCTCATCAGAAATAAATGATGAAAAAGGGACATTAATGATCGTCGGCGATCCGAAGCAATCTATTTATCGTTGGCGCGGAGGGAAAGCAGAACAATTTATTGAACTGGGGAAAGGGAAACATCCGTTTAATAATCCGGATTTTAAGATGTTTTCCCTCGAGACCAATTACCGCAGTTTCTCGGAAGTCATCAATTTTAATAATTCGCTGTTTAAATTTCTTGCCACTGAGTTTACGCACGAGGATTATCAGAAATTGTACCGCGACAAAACCGCTCAGAAAACCAATTCAAAGCAAGGGGGTTACGTCAACCTTTCCTTTATTAATGCAGCGGCATGCGATGAGGAGGACGCTGAAAAATCAACCTTATATGTAGAACGAACGCTTGAAATTATTGAGGAAGTCTGCTCGAAGGGTTTTTCGTATGCCGATATTGCGATTTTAACCCGGACAGGCAAACAGGGAGCGGCTATTGCTACCGCTCTTACCGAAGCGAAAATTCAGATTATTTCTTCGGAAACGCTTACCATATCCAATGCAACCGAGGTAGCCTTTATCATTGATATGCTGAAATCGATTGCAAGAAGTCAGGATACCGAAGCCCGCGCGAGGGCATTGCAATATCTGGCAGTGCATTGTCAAAACAAGATGCCGGTGCATGACTTTATTGCGGACGGCCTGGACTGCCGAACCGAAGCAGATCTGGAAGCATGGCTATCGAATTTTGGAATTCATTTTTCGTACGACCTGCTCCGTCGGTTAAGTTTGTTTGAAATGGTAGAATCTTTGGTTCGAACGTTTATTACAGAAAAAGACAGTGCCTATCTGCAGTTTTTTCTGGACATCGTTTTGGAGCGGGATGTGCGCGGCATGTCCTCACTCTCAGACTTTCTTGATTACTGGCAGCGAAAAGGAAATGCGCTCAGCATTCCAACGCCGGATGGAGAGAACGCCGTTAAAATCATGACTATACATAAAGCGAAAGGACTTGAGTTTCCGGTTGTGATTTTACCCTTCGCTGAAGAAGCATATCACAAAAAACAAAATCAGAAATTGTGGGTTGCCGCCGAAGAAAGCGTGTTTGGTTTACCCAAAGTGCTTCTCGATAAAAATGAAAAGGTCCTGGATTATGGAGATGCGGCCGTACAGATTTACCAGCAGAAACATGAAGAGGTTTTGCTCGACACCGTAAATGTATTGTATGTGGCCTTAACCCGTGCGGAGGAGCAGCTATACATTGTTTCGGCAATGAATCTGACATCAAAAGGTGAACTAAAGAAAAACGACATCTGCTCGTTTTTTGTAAAATATCTGCAACAACTGGGAGTCTTTGATGCAAACCGCTTTGTTTACGAGTTTGGTAATCCGGATCGCATTTCGCTTGCGCAGCGAAAAAGTGAGCCGGTAGTTTTTATTGAGGGCGTTACCAATCCTTTGTCGCCTGCAGCGATTTCGATCGCTACACGGGATGCAGTAATGTGGGGAACAAAACAGGCACAAGCCATTGCTTTTGGAAATTCGATTCACGAAATTTTATCGCTTATTCGATCGGCCGCGGATGTGAATTTTGCTGTAGAAACTGCGGTCGCAAGTGGCTTAATTTCACCCGGTCAGAAAAACGATGTGCTGGAAACCCTGCAAAACTTGTTAGGTAATGCTGAGTTGAAAGAGCATTTTGCGCCCGATCTCAAGGTGCTGAACGAACAGGCACTTTTAACGCCAAACGGCACGCTAAAGCCAGACCGAATAGCGCTGCGAAACCTCGATGCCTACTTACTGGATTACAAAACCGGTCAGCCTAAAAACAGTCATAGCGATCAACTTAATTCCTATGCCTCGGCACTAACTGCACTCGGGTTAAACGTCTGCAAAAAAGCCATTGTCTATCTCGGACCCGAGGTAAATGTGATACATTTGTGAACCAAAAAAATCGGTATGTACGGAAAAATTAAAGAATATCTGCAAAATGAACTGCAAACCATTGAAGAAAACGGATTGTTCAAACGCGAAAGAATAATTACTTCCCCGCAGGGAGCGGAAATTACAATTTCTACAGGAGAAACGGTTTTAAATTTTTGTGCAAATAATTATCTGGGTCTGTCCTCACATCCTGAGGTTATTCAGGCAGCAAAAGATGCACTGGATACTCACGGTTTCGGTATGTCTTCGGTACGTTTTATTTGCGGAACACAAGACATACACAAACAATTAGAGCGAAAGATCGCGGAATTCTATGGCACGGAAGACACCATTCTTTACGCAGCAGCATTCGACGCAAACGGAGGAGTATTTGAGCCGCTTTTTACTGAGCAGGATGCCATCATTTCCGACGCGTTGAATCACGCTTCTATTATTGATGGCGTTAGGCTGTGCAAGGCAATGCGCTTCCGCTATGAGAATAACAATATGGAAGATCTTGAAAAGCAACTGATTGCCGCGAATGAGACAGGTGCGCGATTTAAGATTATTGTTACGGATGGGGTATTTTCGATGGACGGACTTGTAGCCCCGCTTGATAAGATCTGCGATTTGGCCGATAAATATGATGCACTAGTCATGATTGACGAGTGCCATGCGGCCGGTTTCATCGGCGCGACCGGAAAAGGAACGCCCGAAGCCAAAGGCGTTATGGGTCGGGTTGATATCATTACCGGAACTTTGGGCAAAGCTTTGGGCGGTGCGATGGGCGGATACACGACCGCAAAAAAGGAAATTATCGAAATGCTTCGGCAGCGCTCCAGACCCTACCTCTTCTCGAATTCGCTTGCTCCGGCCATCGTAGGGGCGTCTCTGAAAGTTTTTGAATTGTTGGAGAAAGACACCACACTGCGCGATCAGTTGGAATGGAATACCAAATACTTCAAAAACGGTTTGCTTGAAGCCGGTTTTGACATCATTGATGGTGACTCTGCCATTGTCCCGGTCATGCTGTATGATGCAAAAGTTGCACAACAGATGTCTGCTGAATTGCTGGCCAAAGGAATTTATGTGATCGGTTTTTTCTATCCGGTTGTGCCAAAAGGAAAGGCGAGAATTCGGGTTCAATTGTCTGCCGCACATACGAAAGAACACCTCGACAAAGCCCTTCTCGCATTCACGGAAGTAGGCAGAAATATGGGAATAATCCGTTAAACAAAGCTTTTTAAAGTTATGTTATTTTTTTAACATTTCCCTTTGCTGTTCGATTTTAACACATTACTTTTGCTTCATTAACTATGTAACTAAATAAGAAAATCAGTATGAAACATCTGAACAAAATTGTTGTTGCAGCACTTTGTTTTATCGGTTTCGGCGCTAACGCTCAGGACGATAACAACAAGTGGGCAATTACTTTCGGAGCCAATGCGGTGGATACCCGAATCAGCGCCGCATCTAAATTCGAAGACCAGCTTGGGCAGTTCTTCGATGCCAGAGACAACTGGAATATTCTTCCTTCTGTTTCTTATCTTCAAGTATCCCGTTATGTTGGTTCCGGATTTACCTTTGGTGTAACCGGTTCAGTTAACAAACTAACTCGCTTTGTTAACGAGCGCGTTGATCCAAGTCTGGACTATGTGGTTACTAACCCGGGCGATTTAATTTATTATGCTGCGGACGGAGAAATCCGTTACAGCTTCCAGGAGCTGATTGGCTCCAAGTGGTTTGAGCCTTCTATCCACGTAGGTGGGGGTTATACCTGGTTGGATGATGTTGCCAATGCAGGAACAGTTAACGGAGGTATCGGCCTGGCTTTTTGGTTTACAGAAACAGTAGGTATCAGCCTGAAATCTACTTACAAGCATTCTTTCGAGGATGACAGAACTGTATTCCCTTCCCACATGCAGCACTTCGCAGGTCTTACTTTCAAATTCGGAGGTAAGGATACAGACAACGATGGAATCTATGATAAAGATGACGCTTGTCCTGAAGAAGCTGGTCCAAAAGAATTTAACGGTTGTCCTGACCGCGATGGCGATAAAGTTATCGACAAGGAGGATGATTGTCCGGATACGGTAGGTCTTGCGGAATTCCGCGGTTGTCCTGATACAGACGGCGATGGAATTGCTGACAAAGATGATGCTTGTCCGGAAGTTGCTGGTCTGAAATCTATGAATGGATGTCCTGATACAGACGGTGACGGCGTAACCGATGCTTCTGATAAGTGTCCTACGGTTAGCGGACCTGCTGCTAACGCAGGTTGCCCATGGCCGGATACAGACGGAGACGGCGTTCTTGACAAAGACGATAAGTGTCCGGATGTTAAAGGAACAGTTGCAAACAACGGATGTCCTGAAATTTCTGAAGAGCGTATCAAAGAATTGAACGCTTATGCGAAAACCATCCTGTTCAACAGTGGAAAAGCAACATTCAAGAAAGAAACATTCCCTGTGCTTCAGGCGATTTCATCAATCCTGAAAGAGTATCCAAACTCTCGCTTCATGATTGAAGGTCACACAGACAGCGACGGAAGCAATGCGCTAAACCAAACCTTGTCTGAAAACCGTGCAGCTGCAGTTAAAAATTACCTGATTGAGAACGGTATCGCTGCAGACAGACTTCAATCTGCTGGTTACGGTGAAACTAAACCAATCGATTCAAATAAAACTGCGAAAGGTAAAGCCAACAACCGTCGTGTTGAGGTGAAACTGATCAAAGAATAATTTGTTCACAGATTATAGCAAAGCGCTCCGGTAATCCCGGAGCGTTTTTTATTTTTATGGCATGAGTAATTCCGGCTTCCTGAACCAACTTGCAGCAGATCTATTAAAGCAAAACGCGGATCTTACCAATACCATCGTAGTTCTCCCGAGCAAACGCGCCAAAGTTTTTCTCCTGCGTGAATTGCAGTTGTTGGCCAATACGACGCTTTTTGCGCCCGCCATCTGGTCGGTAGAGGATCTCGTTAGTGAAATGGCCTCACTTCGAAAAGCTGATAATATCGAGTCGTTATTCGAACTTTATAAGGTATATCTCAGAATAACCCCTGCGGATAAAATCCAGTCGTTTGAAAATTTTGCCAATTGGGGCAAAATTATTCTTCAGGATTTTAATGAAATCGACCGCTATCTCCTCAATCCAAAGCAAATACTATCCTATTTAACCGATATCGAAAGGCTGAAAAGATGGTCGCCCGCGGAAGCTGCACCAACAGGTTTGGTTGAAAAGTACCTCGACTTCTGGACGCAATTACCCGAATATTACGATCATTTGTACGAACAAATGAAGCAAAAAGGCATGGCGTATCAGGGGATGATGTATCGCGAGGCCATCGCTAACTTAAATCATTTCACTGATGGAAATGCATCCAGAAGTTTTGTATTTGCTGGTTTGAACGCGCTCAATGCTGCCGAGGAACAAATTGTAAAACATCTGCTGGCGGAAAAAATGGCTAGCATTTATTGGGATGCCGACAAAACTATCCTCGGAGACGAAATGCATGACGCTGGTTTGTTTCTCCGGCGGTTTAAAGACAACTGGGCCTATTATCACAATAACGATTTCAACTGGATTTCCGATTCGTTTGGTGAGGAAAAGCACATTGAAATAATTGGCACTCCAAAGTCGGTAGGGCAAGCAATTATTGCAGGTAAAAAAATAGAGGAACTAATTCGCGAGTCAGGCGCGGAGCACTTAAATAAGACTGCGCTGATTCTCGGAGATGAAAATTTATTGCTCCCCATGCTTCACGCGCTGCCTTCCGATGTCGGCGCGCTGAATATTACCATGGGATATCCTGCACGACAAAACCCCACGCAGATTTTGATCAGCAAGTTGTTCCGGATGCACCTTAATGCCCGAAAACGCGCTGCCGAAGGTTATGTCATCTACTATAAAGACTTGCTTGAGGTGCTAACCCATCCGCTGGTACAGCCATATGCTGACGTTGAAGAAGTGATACGCGTTATCAAGCAGTACAACTATAGTTTTATTACACATCAGAAAGTAATGGAACTCGGGGGTGAGAACACGCCCTTATTTCACGCAGTGATGAAAAAATGGAGTGATGTTCCCGGCGAAGTTTTACTGCACTTGTCAGATCTTTTGCTTCTATTCCGGGAGAATCTGGGTACTTCTGAGCAAACGAGAATCACCCGTACTTTCGTTTATGCACTCTATCAGGTCATCAACAAGCTTTCAACCTTTTTTAGCACGTACAGCGGGGTGGCCAATCTTGAAACGCTGTATTCGATGTACAAGCAGGTGATAGACCTCGCAGAAGTCTCTTTCGAAGGTGAGCCACTACAAGGTTTGCAGTTGATGGGTGTTCTCGAAAGCCGCGCGCTTGATTTTGAAACGGTAATCATCACTTCAATGAATGAAGGTAGGTTTCCGGCCGGAAAAGCAAGTAATTCATTCATTCCGTATGATGTAAAACGCGAGAAGGGTTTGCCTACTTTCAAGGAAAAGGATGCGATATTTACCTATCACTTTTACCGTTTGTTACAGCGCGCAAAACGCATCGTTTTATTGTATAATACAGACGGCGACGGAATCGACGGGGGAGAAAAAAGTAGATTTTTAACGCAATTGGAGATCGAAAAGCAACCCCTACATCATATTTCGCACAAGATTTATCGCGCCCAGGTTCCGAAAGTGGCGCATGTCCCGGTACGTATTCCCAAATCGGAGCGTGTTGTTAAACGGCTGGCAGAAATAGCAGAAAGCGGGTTCTACCCAACCAACATCACTACATACATACGAAATCCACTTTTATTTTATTATCGCAAGGTTTTGCGAATCAGGGAAGCCGATGATGTCGAAGAGAACATTGCACTCAATACATTAGGCACCATTATTCATGAATCGCTGAAGAATTTGTATGCGCCTTTTTTGAAATTGCACTTAACTACCGAAATGATACGGCAGATGATGTCAAAGGTGGATGAGGAAGTAATGACTCAATTTCGCGAGGTGTATAAGATGGGCGAAATCAAAAAGGGTAAAAACCTGCTTGCCTTCGAAGTAGCAAAGCGCAATGTGCACAATTTCCTGAAGATGGAGTTGCGCGATGTAGAGCAGGGCGATAAAATAGAAATTGTCGCCTTGGAGCAGACTTTCGAACGTCAATTCGTACACCCGAGATTATCAACTTCTATACTTTTAAAGGGGAATGTCGACCGTATTGAGCGCCGCAATGGGGTACTTCGGATAATGGATTATAAAACCGGTAAGGTTGAGGCCAATTCTCTTAAACTCGACGATTGGTCCGAATTACTGACGGACAACAAATTTGATAAAGTTGTCCAGGTTTTATCGTATGCTTTTATTTGCAGGGAGTCCTTCCCCAATGACGATATGGAAGTGGGAATCGTGTCTTTCAAAAACCTTCGCGCCGGATTCATGCCGTTATTTACCACCGTGGATAAAATCAAAACGACGAAAATTACCGACGAAATTTTGAACCAATATGTGGAACTTGTGGCCGGATTGTTCGAGGAAATTTATGACAAGAATGTCGATTTTATCGAGAAAATCACTTAATCCGCTTTAGGAAATTCCGAATAGCCATTAGCAGTTCATCGCGATTTTCCAGTGTCGACATGTGACCGTCCGGAAATACTGTTTGATCCAGTAACAACTCATTGGCCATTTCAATGGTTTCAGCAAACGGGAGAACTTCGTCTTTCTGCCCTAGCACTATGGCGGCGGGAAATTTTCGATCTTTTAAAACATTGCGCCGGTCGGCCCGAATTTTCATTCCTTCCAACGAAGCCACAATGCCCTGTAATGGCGTCTGTAAAGCGTCTTTCCTGACTTCTTCGATGACCTCTGACATTTTTTCCCGATTACTTTCGCTGAACAAATTGACAATAGACATCCGGACAAAAGCAGTGTAATTTTGTTTTACCGCGGCAATTGCGCGGTCGCGATTTTGTTTTCGTTCTTCGCTGTCCGCTTTAGCAGTTGAATTTACTAGCAATAATCCTTTTATAGGCGTAGGGTGAAGTTCGGCTACAGCCAGGGCCACGTAGCCGCCCATAGAATGACCTACAAAGGTGGCATTTTGAAGTTTTAGATGATGAAGAACGGCCATAACCATTTCCGCATTTTCTTCCATGGTATGAACATAACCCAGAGGCTCAGTACCTCCATGTCCCAGTAAATCGATCGAAATAATCCGAAAGCCTTCTGACGCCAGCTGCGTTGCAAAAAAATCCCACATGGAACGGTTTTCCAGAAAACCGTGCAGCATCACAACCGCGGGGCCTTCACCTTTATCAGAGTAACCCACCGCTATGTTTTTGTACCGGATTTCCATCTACGAATTCATGAGTGTCTCAATTTCATCCGCCTCAATCGGGATGCTTTGCATCAGGTTACGCGGTTCTCCCGTAGGTTGAATAACCACATCGTCTTCCAGTCGGATTCCAAAGCCTTCTTCCGGAATGTAGATGCCCGGCTCAACGGTAAAGACCATGTTTGCCTCCATAGGCAAATGCAGCAAGCCGTAATCATGAGTATCCAGACCAAGATGGTGCGAGGTGCCGTGCATAAAGTACTTTTTATAAGCCGGCCACTCCGGATTTTCGTTTTGTACATCCGCTTTGTCGAGCAAGCCGAGTCCAAGCAATTCTGACGTCATAATTTTTCCCACTTCCTTGTGGTATTCTTTCCAGTATGTGCCTGGGCGCAACATTTTTGTAGCTTCATTTTTCACGCGCAGCACGGCGTTGTACACTTCTTTCTGTCGAGTAGAAAAGCGGCCGGAAACCGGAATAGTTCGCGATAAATCGCTGGAGTAGTTCGCGTACTCTGCCGCAACGTCCAAAAGCAGCAAATCGCCATCCTGACAAACCTGATTGTTCGCTACGTAATGTAGGATATTGGCATTCGCACCGGAGGCGATGATAGGCCCGTAGGCAAATCCTTTAGACCTGCTCCGGACGAATTCGTGGAGCAATTCCGCCTCAATTTCGTATTCTGCCACCCCGGGTTTAACAAACGAAAGAAGTCGTCGAAATCCTTTCTCGGTAATATTACAGGCCTGTTGAATGAGATCAATCTCCTGCGGCTCCTTTACTGCTCTTAATTTTTGAAGTATAGGATTTGATTTTGCAACCTGATGCGCCGGGTATTTTTCCTTCCACCATGAAATAAAGCGGTCTTCACGCGTTTGCGTTTCAACTGATGCGCGGTAATGTTCGTTGGTATTGATGTACATCCGATCTGTGTACGTCATGATTTCATAGAGTACTTTTTCGAAATCCTGGAGCCAATAAACGGAGGTAATGCCGCTAACTTCGGTGGCGCGCTCCTTCGTCAATTTTTCTCCGTACCAAACCTTGATATGATCATTGGTTTCTCTCAGGAATAAAATTTCGCGTAAATGTTCATAAGGCGCATCCGGGCAAAGAACCAAAATGCTTTCTTCCTGATCAACACCGCTGAGATAAAATATATCGCGATGCTGTTGGAAAGGCATGGTACTGTCTGCACTTATGGGATAAATGTCGTTAGAATTAAAAACGGCAACGCTCGAAGGAAGCATCTGAGCGGCAAATTTTTGACGATTTCTTATGAACAGTTTATTGTCGATCGGGAGGTACTTCATCTGAAAAATTTTAGAATCCCAAAAGTAGGAAGATGTCCGATAAAATCTGCGAATATCTTAAGTTAAACAAAATAAGCGCATACAATTTTATAATCATTATAAATTACCGAAAAGGTTATAGTAATTATGGGCAAGCGTGTATTTTTGTGCTGACTTTTTAATAAATCAATCTCCATGGCAAAATCTGCTCTCTTGAAGTCGTCTCTGGCCAAGAAATACTGGATGGCCCTTACGGGTTTATTCCTATGTCTTTTTTTGGTGGGGCACCTTGCGGGTAACCTTCAGCTAATTTTCGCTGATGCATCGCAATTCAACGAATACGCACTATTCATGACTACCAATCCGGCGGTCAAAATTTTGTCTTACCTCACCTATTTCTCCATTGTTTTCCATTCGGTTGACGGAATTTTGCTGGCGGTTCAGAACCGAAATGCGCGTCCGGTGCGCTACGCTTACGAACGGCAGGAAGCCAACACTAACTTTTCCTCCCGAAATATGGCGGTTCTCGGAACGCTTTTGCTGGTGTTCATTGTGACGCACATGGCAAATTTCTGGGCAAGAATGCATTTCGATGAAAACATTCCTTTGCAAACTATCTCGGTGGAAGGGCCGATGCCAAACATGAAAACCGAGTATTACATCACCAATGGCACCGGGGCTAATAAATTCCTGCCTGTTCAGCAGGTTAACGGTACGGATTTGGTTCGTGAAGGCAACGAGTTTTATTTGCTGAAGCCGGTTAAAATTAAGTTTGCGGAAGGATACAAAGATCTTCATAAGATCACAGTTGACTTCTTTAAGGATAAGAACTTAGGATTGGTATTTACAATTCTTTACGCACTTTCCATGGTAGTACTTGGATTCCATCTTTTCCATGGCTTCGCCAGCGCTTTTCAGTCGCTGGGCCTCAACAATCGAAAGTACAACGGACTCATCAGAAGTTTTGGTAAATGGTTTTCCATCCTTGTGCCGCTTCTATTCGCGATCGTACCGATTTACATACATTTTTTTCTAAAAGCTTAATCAAATGGCATTAGATTCAAAAATACCAAGTGGTCCTGTTGCCGATAAGTGGACAAGCCACAAAAATCATATCAATCTCGTAAACCCGGCGAACAAACGCAATATCGATGTTATCGTCGTGGGTACCGGTTTGGCCGGCGCTTCTGCTTCAGCTACATTAGCCGAATTGGGTTATAATGTTAAAGCTTTTTGCTTTCAGGATTCGCCGCGTCGTGCGCATTCCATTGCTGCACAGGGAGGGATTAATGCTGCCAAGAATTACCGGGGGGATGGCGACTCAACATTCAGGTTGTTCTACGACACGGTAAAAGGCGGCGATTATCGCGCAAGAGAAGCGAATGTTTACCGTCTGGCAGAAGTATCCACCAACATTATTGACCAGTGCGTCGCTCAAGGTGTGCCGCTGGCTCGTGAGTATGGAGGGCTTCTCGATAACCGTTCATTTGGAGGAACATTGGTTTCGCGTACATTTTACGCGAAAGGTCAGACAGGTCAACAGTTGCTGCTCGGGGCTTATTCGGCAATGAACCGAATGATTGGCCGCGGAAAGATTAAAATGTACAGCCGTCACGAGATGCTGGATCTGGTAGTCGTCAATGGGAAAGCGCGGGGGATTATCGCCCGCAACCTGATAACCGGAGAACTGGAGCGTCACTCCGCTCACGCTGTCGTAATTGCTTCCGGAGGTTATGGAAATGTGTTCTTCCTTTCCACCAATGCAATGGGCAGCAATGCGACTGCCGCCTGGAAAATTCATAAGAAAGGCGCGTATTTCGCCAATCCTTGTTATACACAAATCCACCCAACCTGTATTCCGGTTTCCGGTGATCACCAGTCGAAACTTACCCTGATGTCCGAATCGCTCCGTAATGACGGAAGAATCTGGGTGCCTAAAAATCTGGAAGATGCCAAAGCTATTCGCGAAGGTCGTAAAAAGCCAACGGAGTTGTCGGAAGACGAGCGCGACTACTATCTGGAGCGCCGTTATCCTTCGTTCGGTAACCTGGTGCCCCGGGATGTTGCGTCTCGCGCGGCCAAAGAGCGCTGTGATGCGGGATATGGCGTAAACAAAACCGGCGAAGCCGTTTACCTGGATTTTGCTGCGGCTATCGAGCGCTACGGAAAAGAGCAGGCATATGTAAAAGGTTTGGATGCTAATGATAAAGCATTAGTAACCAAATTAGGTCGCGAGGTTATCGAAACCAAATACGGCAACCTTTTCCAGATGTATGAGAAAATCGTGGATGAAAATCCATACGAAACCCCTATGATGATTTACCCGGCCGTGCACTATACAATGGGCGGTGTGTGGGTTGATTATAATTTAATGACAACCATCCCGGGATGTTATGCCATCGGAGAGGCTAATTTCTCAGATCACGGAGCAAACCGTTTGGGGGCGTCAGCGCTGATGCAAGGTCTTGCGGACGGATATTTTGTCCTTCCGTACACCATCGGAGATTATCTGGCGGCCGACATTCGTACAGGTGCCATCTCAACAGATTTACCAGAGTTTGTTGAAGCAGAAAATAATGTCCGTACGCAACTTGAGAAGTTTATCAATAACAACGGTACACATCCGGTTGACTATTTCCACAGAAGACTAGGAAAAATCATGTGGGATAAGGTTGGAATGGCACGTAACGAACAAGGCCTTAAAGAAGCTATTGCCGAAATTGCAGCCCTGCGGGAAGAATTTTACCGGGACGTTAAAGTTCCGGGCGATATGTACTCCTTTAATCAGGAGCTTGAGAAAGCGATGCGGGTTGCCGACTTCCTTGAATTGGGTGAATTGTTTGCTAAAGATGCTCTGCACCGCAATGAATCGTGTGGGGGTCACTTCCGTGAAGAGTACCAGACAGAGGACGGCGAGGCGTTGCGTGACGATGAGAATTTCGCGTATGTGGCTGCATGGGAGTACAAGGGTAAACCAAGCGACGCTGTGCTGCACAAGGAAATGCTCGCGTTTGACAATGTTAAACTGGTTCAAAGAAGTTACAAGTAATCCGGTTCGCCGGCTAAATAAAGTCCCTTTAATTTAAACTGCGGGAACTATGAAACTTACACTAAAAATATGGCGTCAGAAGAACGCCGCCGATCAGGGTAGAATGGTTGATTACACAATCGACAACGTTTCGCCGGATATGTCTTTTCTGGAAATGCTCGACGTATTGAATATTCAACTGATTAACCGCGGCGAAGAACCCGTTGCGTTTGATCACGATTGTCGCGAAGGCATTTGCGGGATGTGCTCTTTATTTATTAACGGAGAAGCGCACGGTCCGGACCGAGGTGTAACCACCTGCCAGCTTCACATGCGGAAGTTTAAAGACGGTGATACGATCTATATCGAGCCGTTCCGCGCCAAGGCCTTTCCGGTAGTAAAAGATTTGGTGGTGGATCGTAGTGCTTTTGACCGAATTCAGCACGCCGGAGGTTTTATATCGGTAAATACGTCCGGTAACACCATCGATGCTAATGCTATTCCCATTAATAAACACGATGCGGATACTGCGTTTGACTCTGCCTCATGCATTGGCTGCGGTGCCTGTGTAGCGAGTTGTAAAAATGCCTCTGCCATGCTCTTCGTTTCCGCAAAGGTTTCGCAATTTGCTCTTCTTCCGCAAGGTCGCGTAGAAGCTGCTGAACGCGTGCTGAATATGGTAACGCAGATGGACGCTGAAGGTTTTGGCAATTGCACCAATACCGGTGCTTGCGAGGTTGAATGTCCGAAAGGAATCTCGCTGGAAAACATTGCGCGAATGAACCGCGAGTACCTTACCGCAAGCTTTAAATAATCTTGCTCCACACATATACAAACCCTGTCCGCGGACAGGGTTTTTTTATACGCGACACTTTGTATATTTGGAAAAACCATGATAATGAAGCACCTTGTCTTTATTTTTCTAATGCCGTTGTGTGTTTGGTCGCAGCCACTTTACGAATTAGTGAATCCTTTTATAGGCACAGGCGGACACGGGCATACATTTCCGGGAGCGACAGCACCCTTCGGTATGGTTCAGCTATCTCCGGACACGCGTATTGACGGCAGCTGGGACGGTTGTTCCGGCTATCACTACTCAGATACGGTCATCTACGGATTTTCACATACACATCTCAGCGGAACAGGAGTTTCTGATTTTGGCGATATTTTGGTGATGCCGGTAATGGGCGAGCCGACTCTGGATCGGGAACAGTATGCCTCCCGTTTTTCGCATGATAAAGAAAAAGCAAGCGCCGGATTTTACAGCGTTTTTTTAGAAGATGATGCAATATTGGCCGAGATGACAACCTCTACGCGCGTGGGGTTTCACAAGTATACATTTTCTAAGGAAGGAAAAGCCAACTTCGTCATTGATCTGAACCACAGGGATAAGCTCCTTGACGCGCAACTTCGCGTTGTGGATGCGCAGACTGTTGAAGTGTTGCGTCGCAGCGAAGCATGGGCAAGGGATCAGTATGTGTATGCAAGAATTTCCTTTGACCGGCCCGTGGAACTAACTCTGGTAGACGATGGTAAAGGAAGTATGGTTTCAGGGAAAGAGTTTCGCAGTACCTCGCTTGCTGCGGCGTTTTCAACCAACGTCTCAAAAGGAGACATCGTCAAAATCCGGGTAGCGCTATCACCAACCGGATTCGATGGCGCCCGGCGCAATTTGGGGGAAATCAGTCACTGGGATTTCGATAAAGCGCTCCGCGAAGTGCAGCAGTTGTGGGACACAGAACTGTCGAAAATTGAAATCACAACCAATGATCTTCAAAAAAGAATTATCTTCTATACGGCTCTGTACCATACAATGATCCAGCCGAATATTGCACAGGATGTTGATGGATATTACCGCGGCCGCGATCATAAGATTTATCGCGCCGAAGGATTTAATTATTATTCTGTGTTTTCGCTTTGGGATACTTTTAGAGCAGCGCATCCGCTATATACATTGATTGATAAAAAACGCACTGCGGATTTTATTACGACATTTATTAAACAATACGAACAAGGCGGCGCTCTGCCCGTCTGGGAGTTGGCCAGTAATGAAACAGGATGCATGATCGGATACCACGCCGTACCGGTGATTGCTGATGCGATGATCAAAGGGATAAAGGAATTCGATTATCAAAAAGCCTATGAAGCTGCAAAACACAGCGCCATGTTAGATCACCTCGGGCTAGACGCGTACAAGAAACAAGGATTCATTGCCATTGACGACGAGCACGAAAGTGTTTCCAAAACGCTCGAGTATGCCTATGATGACTGGTGTATTGCGCAAATGGCACGCTTTCTCGGAAAATCCGCTGATGAGAGATTGTTTGTCGAGCGCAGTCAATACTGGAAGAATGTTTTTGACTCGTCGACAAAATTGATGCGGCCCCGACGCAACGGCGCATGGGACACTCCGTTTGACCCTCGCGAGGTAAACAATAATTTCACAGAAGGCAATTCATGGCAGTATTCCTTTTTCGTACCGCAGGATGTTGCCGGACTTGTTGAGGCTCACGGATCACCGGCAGAGTTTGAAGCCAAACTGGACGAGCTGTTTTCATTGCCATCCAAAACCACGGGGCGTAAGCAAGTGGATATTACGGGTTTGATCGGACAGTATGCGCATGGTAATGAACCGAGCCATCACATGGCCTACCTGTACAATTACATCGGCAAGCCGCAAAAAACCAGTGAAAAGGTACGGTACATTTTAGATAACTTCTATACCAATGCGCCGGATGGCCTCATTGGGAACGAGGATTGCGGTCAGATGAGCGCATGGTATGTCTTGAGTTCGATGGGTTTGTATTCGGTGACGCCGGGGCAGTTGAAATGGTCAGTTACTGAGCCTTACTTCGATGCCATCCGGGTGCGATTTGAAGACGGAAGTACCGGTTTCATCGGAAAAGCTACTCCCAAAGAGGAACGTGAATACTTTGGTTTCAGGCAGTTGAAAGGTAGCAAATCGGATGCAACACCGGAAATCTCCGAGGTAGCTGTAGCCCCAGTATTCGCGTCGCCTTCGCGATCTTTTGCCGGTAAAACTCTTGTCGGACTTTCCGGGCAAGGGCGCATATTTTATCGAATCAACGGCGACAAAAAATTTCAGCTTTACAAAAAACCGTTCAGGATTAAAAACTCTGCGGTTATTGAGGCGTACTCCGAATATGGTGGTGCTCAAAGTAAAGTAGTTGCTGCAACGTATATCCGACGGCCGAACGATTTCATAGTAAAACTTTCCCAAAATCCGAATCCGCAGTATACCGCGGGCGGGTCTGATGCCCTTACTGACGGCATTGCAGGAAGTACCAACTGGCGCAAAGGAGACTGGCATGGCTATCAGAGCACCGATTTCGAATGTACCGTGGACCTTCGACGGAACCGTAAAATACAAACTATCACCGCCGGATTTTTGCAGGATACCCGATCCTGGATTTTAATGCCGACTCGTGTTGAATTTTATGCGGTAGATAAAAAGGGGAATCAGCAGTTACTAACTTTTGTCGACAACACGGTGGCGGCGGACAATTACGACCTGATTCGCAAAGAATTCCATTGCAACGTGCCGGTTAAAACGAAGCAGATTCGGGTTAAAGCCTATAATTTCGGTACACTACCTAAATGGCATCAGGGCGCCGGAGGCGATGCGTTTATCTTCGTTGATGAAATCTCGGTCCGGTGAGAGTAGCTCTGATACAACATGATCTTCACTGGGAAAATCCTGCAGCGAACCGCGAAGCATTTGCAGAAAAAATCATGCAGTGCAGCGACTGTGATCTTATTGTGCTTCCGGAGATGTTTACTACGGGCTTTACCATGAACCCAACCGCGGTTGCTGAAGCGGCTGATGGGGTAAGCGTGAGATGGATGCTTGAACTTGCCCGATTAACCAATGCAGCGATTACAGGAAGCCTGTCTACGGCCGCAGAGTCGGGGTTTTATAATCGTATGTATTTTGTTTGCCCTGATGGTACAATTTTCCACTATGACAAGCGGCATTTGTTTACGTTGGCTGGGGAGAATGATGTGTATTGTGCCGGCACCAGGAAAGTAGTGGTACCTTTTCGAGGATGGAAAATATGTCTGCAGGTGTGCTACGATCTCCGCTTTCCGGTTTTTGCACGCAATCAGGAAGAGTATGATTTGCTCCTTTACGTTGCCAATTGGCCCGATAAACGACTTAAAGCGTGGGATATTCTGCTGCCTGCCAGAGCGGTGGAAAATATGTGTTTCGTCGCGGGAGTTAACCGTACGGGGAATGATCCTAACGGAAATACCTACAAGGGTCACTCACAACTGGTAAATTTTATGGGAGAGTATGTAATTCTACCGGCGGAAAATGAAGGGATTTTTAAAGCTGAAATTCACTTGGAAGAAATGCGGGCAGCCCGTCGCAAGCTTGGGTTTTTGAACGATCGCGACTCGTTTAAGGTAATTTAAACACCTGATCAACATCCCAATTGGCGCGAACATCAATCAGGCGCGGAAAATAGATAACTTCCTCAGCCTGTCTTCTTTCCGAATAAGAACCGGTATCCCACCGGCCATTTTTGCTGTCATCATAAATCACGCGAAGGTAATATTGCCGCGGATCGATGAGTTGAAAATCAACCGGGCCGGAGGACGCTGCGTTTCGCGAGAGAACGGTTTTGCCTTTTTCATCAGCAAGTTCGATTATTACGGGAAAGCGTTTTACATTTTCGAGTGTTAGTCGAAGATTTCCGTAATCCGAGGTATTCCGAGTTGCGAAAGTAAATTTCAGGGTGTCCGTAGTACGTCCGAAGATATCGGTCACGGCACCCGGAAGCATTTGCATGGTATAACGCTGAACCGGTTGGGGTTCAAACTTAAAATGCAGTGTTGTGTTATAGTTGTCAATTTCCGCAGTGAACGGCACCAGCACTGAATCTTTGTCTTTGATCGTAATCAGCGAATTTTCCAGGCGGGCAATCGGCACAGAAGGGCGAATTTTCAGGAAGTCGCGCAGGTGTAACGCGCCGTTAAGTAAGCCCAGGGATAAACTGTCGGGTTTCTGCTTGCGAATACCCAGACGGAATTCTTTTTGGTAAACGTCCTGCCGAACGGTAATGGTCAATGTATCTGAAGACGTGGGTTCGTGCCATACGTGAAGTGAATCCTTATCCTGAACTTTGGTGACATAGGTTTGCAACTCCTTCTGAAGATCACGTATCGTTACTGAAGGATTTTCCTGAAAACCTTCGTAGGCAACAAGGATTTTACTTCCGCCTGCTTGTTGTGATTTAAGAGCGCGAAAGGGTTTGCGTTCCCGAAACAGTTCCATTTCATAAAGCGTGTCATTCGGAATAGTTACCGTTTCAGCGTGAAATCCGATTTTATCGAGGTACGGATCATATCGGTTGTTGCCGTTGACGTCCTTGATAGCGGCAATTTGATATTTACCGGCTTTTAGATTTTCAAAACGATATGCCGCGGGATTCTCGAGCGTATTGGTCAGATATCGCGGAGCGGATTTATAAATAGTGGAATCAGTAAATGTATTGGCCTCGTACAGCACGATGGAAGTCAGTGCTTCCGGTTCGCGATCGTAAGCATCTTTCACGGTTCCGGAGAGTTGCAGCGAATCGATTATTGGTCCTGTCGAGAATACATATTTAAAGTCGCCCAGCGCATTACCTTCATTATTGTCTTCGATGCTGTTGCCGAAGTTCAGGGAATAGGTGGTATTCGGGAGGAGTGTATCCTGAATTTTGATAATAATTTGCCTGCTTGCAGTAAGAGGTGATATTTCAGGCGGAGTTTGCATTGGCGGTGAAACCACCAATTGTTTGTTGATGTTCTTCAGTTTCACGTATTCGTCAAACACCAACTTAATTTCATTACCGGTAAATCCGGTGCTGTAATTTTTCGGGAATGCATTTCGGAGAGCGGGCGCCAACGTATCCTTTGGTCCTCCGGAGATGCTGGTTCTCCGCGCACAATTTGAAAGCGTTACGAGGGCTAAAATCAGGACGATAAAAAGACTGCCGCGCATTAGTTGGATTTGTCACAAAAGTAGCAACTATCTTGAAGTTGCGGTATTATTAACACAAACTTCTAATGCGACATGGCCATACAGACAATGCTAAGCTGCACGTTTGAGATGCTTAACAAGGCCCGGCCACAGGCTTCCAGCGTTGATCCGGTAGTAATAACATCGTCAACGAGCAGGATGTGTCGCCCGTCAGGCAGGGAGTTTGAGGCTGCAAAAAGCGAGTCGTTAATTTCGGTGCGTGCCAGTAAGTTCTTCCGCGTTTGGGATTTGCGGTACTGGTTGCGCACCAGTAATTCCGGGGAGAAATTTAAGCTAAGTTCTGCAGCAATTGCTTTTGCAAATCCGTCTACCTGATTGTAGCCCCGTTCGCGTAGGCGTTTGGGATGCAACGGAACCGGGACCACATCGGTAATCGGGGGAAGAGTTCCTGCTGAACGCCATTGCGCCGCGGCATATGATCCGATTACAGTACCGATTTCGGTGGCGCCGCGGTATTTCATGTTATGTATCAGTTGCTGCACCAAACCTTTTTTGTGGTAGTAGCAAAATGCGGCGGCGTGCACTAGGGGAAGTCGTCCGTAAAATCGGCGCATCACTTCGTTCTCCGGATTGGTAAAATGATCGGTGAGCGGGAGATCGTGCAGGCAACGGGCGCAAACGGCTGCTTCCTCATCGGTAATAGGGTTGCTGCACCCGGCACAGATGCGGGGAAAGAACAGATCGACAAGAGCATTTAGTGCCAGCATACGAAAAAGTGCGACAGGGATTGCAGCGTATAGCCCGGACCCGCCGGGGCGGGGAGGACTAGCAGCGTAAAGCCCGGCCGTTCGCCATAAATTTTTGGAAAGGTAAACGAATTGAGAAATACTTGATTACGGTTAAACCGCCTTTTCCTATTTTTGCGCCATGGCAAAACAGGAGGATATTTTTAAAAATGTGATTTCACATGCGAAGGAATACGGCTACATTTTTCCTTCGAGCGAAATTTATGATGGATTAAGCGCGGTTTACGATTACGGTCAGAACGGCGCGGAGCTCAAGAAAAACATTCGAGAATACTGGTGGCGCGCGATGGTACAGATGCACGACAACATTGTCGGACTTGACGCGGCTATTTTGATGCATCCTACAACCTGGAAGGCTTCGGGGCACGTTGATGCTTTCAACGACCCTTTGATTGACAATAAAGATTCTAAAAAGCGGTTTCGCGCCGATGTATTGATTGAGGATTATGCAGAGAAACTGAATCAGAAGGCGCAGAAAGAAATAGAGAAAGCGCGTGCCCGTTACGGAGATGCTTTTAACGAAGAGGAATTCGTGTCGACCAATGCCCGCGTGATCGATTACAAGGCGCGTCAGAAGCATATTCTGGAGCGCATGGCTAAATCGCTTGAGTCGGGAGCGTTAGATGACGTAAAGGCCTTGATTGATGAGCTTGAAATTGCGGATCCTGACACCGGATCGAGAAACTGGACGGAGGTGCGGCAGTTTAATCTGATGTTTGGTACAAAGCTCGGTGCTTCGGCAGATACGGCGATGGAATTGTATTTGCGTCCGGAAACTGCTCAGGGCATCTTCGTTAATTTTTTGAATGTCCAGAAAAGTGGACGGATGAAGATTCCTTTTGGCATTGCGCAGACGGGTAAGGCATTTCGTAATGAGATAGTCGCGAGGCAGTTTATTTTTCGTATGCGGGAATTTGAGCAAATGGAAATGCAGTTTTTCGTGCGTCCCGGCGAGGAAATGAAGTATTATGAATACTGGAAAGAGGCTCGTTTGAAGTGGCATTTGTCGCTCGGACTCGGCGCAGAAAAATATCGTTTTCACGATCACGAAAAGCTTGCGCATTATGCGAATGCTGCTGCGGATATCGAATTTGATTTTCCTTTCGGTTTTAAGGAGTTGGAAGGCATCCACTCGCGCACTGATTTTGATCTTAAGGCGCACGAAGAATATAGCGGCCGAAAATTGCAGTATTTCGATCCGGAGGAAAATAAAAATTATACGCCTTATGTTGTTGAGACTTCCGTCGGATTGGACCGTCTGTTTTTAGCGGTATTTTCAAGTTCACTTGTGGAGGAAACGTTGGCGGATGGAAGTGTACGCACTGTTTTAAAATTACCGGCCGTACTTGCACCGGTGAAAGCGGCTGTGCTTCCGTTGGTGAAAAAAGACGGGTTACCCGAAGTATGTGAATCTTTGCTGAAGGAATTGCGTTGGAGCCATAATGTGGCGTACGATGAAAAGGATGCCATCGGCAGACGCTACCGCCGTCAGGATGCACTGGGAACGCCATTCTGCATCACGGTAGATCACCAGACGCTGGAAGATCAAACGGTGACGATCAGGCATCGCGACACAATGGCTCAGGAGCGCGTTCACATGCATGAAGTGGCCGCGATCGTGGATAATGAAGTTTCTTATAACACGTGGTTGCGGAAAGCGTTTAATTAAAAGAGGTTTTTAAAATGTCAAGTACTGGCAGGAGTTCTTTCGGGAGTTCCTGCTTTTTCTTTTTTAGAGGCATAACAAGGTATTGATGTCTGACCGGGGCTACGCGGTTAAGCAATTGGAAGAATATTTCCTGGCTGCTTCCTGATAGTGCGATGATGCTCGACACTGTCACCAAATGCTCGTGAAGGCGCCGCGAGGGCAATTTTGATCCGGGAATACCATTTTTTGAATAGGTTTTTTTCGGGTTTGTGCTCAGCATTTCTTCATAGGTGTCTTCCGGAAGCCGTGAATAAACGATATTAATCAGAACGGAGCCGACTTCATCCGCACGGGCGTATAAATCATTCCATTGAAAAGGGAACAAGGTGAAAAGCCTTGCGAAAAAGTCGTCCGGAAAAGTTTCCGTCCACTGGTATATCCGTCGGGATGTTTCTGAGATTAATTTTCGGGAGAGTCCTTGCTTCAGATTTTGTTTTAGTAGCGTATACCCGGAAATGGCTTCTGCGAGAGATTTGAGGTAGTTTTGCGAAATTTTCGGAAGTACTGCTTCGGATTTGGCGGCGTAACTCATCTCGCTGGCGTATAACGTACCATTTTTTTTCGCGGTACTGAACGTTCGCAGCAATTCCATTACATCTTCACAGCGAATTACGGATATCTCTTTGTTGTTGTGTTTTATTATAACAGGGTCCGTTAATGCTTCAAGCAAATGCTTTTTTACGGTCAAATAGCCGGATAAATACGACATGAAATCGGCAAGTGCTGCCGGTGCAAGTTGAAAGTTTGACGCGAGGGTAATAAGATCATAGAAAGGCTCTTCGTTAAGTACAAAAGCTTTCCATTTAAAATCAAATAGCGAGACCTCGGTATTTTGGGTGTGCAGCATTACTTACGAAGTATTTCAAACCATTTAGAAAGGTTTAGTTTGTCTGCATTCTGCGGTGGTCCATTCTTCGCTTGCGGATGCGTGTTCCGAATTTTTTTAAGTAACAACGCTGCCGATTTTACGGAGATGTTACATTTCTCTGCGATATCAGTTGCTGTAATGTTGCGATTCAGATGATATGTTTCCAGAGCAATCATCCAGACGGAAATCGGAAGTCGTGAATTCTCGAAAATTGATTTGGTTTTTGCCGTGAAGTACTTTTTGGAATTCTGGCACCGGAATTTTCCGTTACCGCAATGATAAACCTTTGACAGCGGATTAAAAGGACTGCAAACATTGCCATTCCAGCGGATTTCCGCCAGAATTCGGAGCCATTCTGCCTCATCATTTATAAAATACACTAAAATTTAATTTTGGTGTAAATATAGAAAATAAAGTTAATACAATGCGCACTTTATACGAGCGTTATTCATTTATATCGATTATTATAAACAAAGATGGATGTGGTTTTAACAAGAAGAGATATAGTCCAGTCGGGTATATAATTTTACACTACCCAAACTACCGCCTGCTGCTCTGATCTGAGTCATGAGAAGATACAGGTACATTATTTTATCGGAAGAGTCAACTTTTGTACACGATGTTAAGAATCATGTGCAAGGCTTGGGTCTATTGTATTGTGGCTCAGCGGCGTCAATGAATGACGGCGTTAATCTTGTAATTAGTGAGTTACCGGACTTGATTTTTCTCCAGCCTTCCGGTGAAGATCGGCGTTCGGCGCTGAGTTTATCATTGCTAACCGAACTTCAGCATTATTTGCGCTTTCTCCCGAAAGTTATTTTGGCGGCTGAATCAACGGCCATTGCTGTTGAAGCATTGCGATATGATGTGTTGGCATTTATTCATTTGCCGGCGCAACGCGTTGATTTTGTGAAAGCAGTAATGAAATTTGATCGCTGTTGCGATCAGCCATTTATGGATATGCCGGTAATTTCTAAAGGTCTTGGTGTAGAGGATGGCTATTCTGATAAAACCGAAGAACCAGCATTACCAGAATCTCAGGAAGAAGAATTGTATACCGAGGCAGAAACAGAGAATGCGGCAAATTCAGAATTGACGGAAGCAGCGTCCGGGATGGAGGTCCGCGATGCTATTGCGGTCGACAAGGAAAAGCCATTAATAATATGTGTGAAGAGTTACGGTGATTACCGTTTCATCAATGCTGATGATATTTGTTATTTAAAGGCGGATAACAACAGTACTGACATTCATTTGAATAATGGCGAGATGATTACGGCATTCAAGACGCTGAAACATTTTGAAAATGTTTTGGAGAGTCCGTTTGTACGCATTCACAACAGTTATATTGTTAATATCGACTACGTGTCGCGCATCCACACGGGCAACTCTGTATGTTATTTAAAGCATAACGGACTTAAACTACCATTTTCGAAATCGTATAAGGAGAACGTGGATTCGATCCTCCACAGCATTACAAAAGGCAATTATTTGGAGATTTAGCTTTATTTACTTCTCGGAAAATCTTATCGTTCACTCACAAACGGCGTTCATCCACCATAAACGCCTGCAAACGCTGCAATGGGGCGAGACTACCTGTTTAGTTTTACGTCGTGAACCTGCGGGATCACATCACGACAACGAACAAAAACGAAAACAATTTAAAGTCTCAAATTATGAAAAAAGCAATTTTAACCTGCGGGCTTTTTACGCTAATGCTGGTTTTAACTTCGTTCCAGGTGGATACGGAGATTGGTGGGAACAAATCCGCTCCACGAGAAAGAGGGCTTGATTATCACGCAGATTTTGAAATAGGCGGTAACAAATCAGCTCCAAGAGAAAAAGGACTTTCATATTTAGAGTTTGATCTAGGAGGAAATAAATCGGCTCCTCGCGAAAAAGGGTTGAATGTCTCTAACTATGACCTTGGCGGTAATAAATCTGCGCCGCGTGAAAAAGGTTTGTCCTTTGATAGTTTAGTATTTGAACTTGGGGGTAACAAATCTGCGCCAAGAGAAAAGTCATTAAGTTTTAATAATGATTTAGGTGGAAATAAGTCCGCACCACGTGAGAAAGGATTATCATATAACATAACTTATGATCTGGGTGGAAGTAAGTCCGCTCCGCGTGAAAAGGGACTCTCAGTATAATTATAACGAACTTTTCAAAGCTGCCTTTCAGGCAGCTTTTTTTTTTACATTTGGAAGAAAAAGTGAGGCCTTTTTTAATTTTATTTATATTACTTTTTTTTTCCTGTGAGAAAAAAACAACATCTGGCTTATCTGACATTGAGATAGATTCTGTCTTGGATAAAGCCGACACCCTTAAAGGTACGAAGAAGTTTTTTGCACTGAGGGATGCATTAGAGAAAACCGCATCAGCTGATAATGGGCAGAAGCAAAAACAACTTTTAAGTATTGCAGAGCAATTTTATTTAATTGATAGCCAATACTATTTTAAGAGAGCGTCATTACTTGCCTATAAAGATGCATTAAAAGTTAAAGATTCCAAAAGTATTGTTCGTGCAAACGTTTATTTAGGCAAACATTACGAATCTACTGATAAAATCGATAGTGCCTTTTATTTCTACACAAAAGCAGAAAAATATAGTTTAAAACTGAATGATAGCTCTTCTCTTGCTTCAATTAATATAAATAAGGCCTTTATTCAATTGGCTCAGTCGGATTTTTACGGTTGCGAACTTAGTGCAAGTAAAGCATTAAATTATACGAATAAGTTAACTGCTAAAAGAAAACAGTATGATGCATTTAATTTAATCGGGATATGCGCCAGCGAAATGCAGAATTATGAGCGCGCTATTGATTATTACAACCGTGCACTTGAAATCGCAAATGATCCGTCTATGCAAGATGAAGCGCATTTGTCTGCTCACACACTTAATAATATTGGGGTCGTTTTTCAAGAGAAAAATAATCATTTGGAAGCTTTAAAATACTTTAAAGTTGCACTTAAAGAAAACAAACTCTATGAAGATTCCCCTTCATTATATTCCATTTCTTTGGATAATTATGCGTATTCCAAGTTTAGGACAGGAGATTACACTGACGTCGAAGAAACCCTAAAGCGTGCATTGGCAATTCGAAGGCAGTTGGGACTGAAATCCGGGATTGTTGTTAGTAACCTTCATCTCGCAGAATACTTTTTAGTAGTAAAGGATTCCTCAAAAGCGCTTTACTATGCTAATAATGCTTTAAAGGAAGCGCAATCCTCTCGTGTTCCGGCGGACCTATTAGCCTCATTAAAGTTTATTGCAGCAATAGACAAGAAAAATGAGGCATTATATTCGAAAAATTACATTACTATTAATGATAGTATTCAAAAAGAAGAACGTAAACTTCAAGACAAGTTTGCCCGAATACAGTTCGAAACTAATGAATTAAATGAAGAGCGAAATAAATTAGAAGAACAAAACCGAACACTACTATATTTTTTTACGGGGTTTCTTTTAATTGGGGGATTATTGTTTATTATAAGGATGCAGAGAGCAAAAAATCGAGAACTCCTTCTAAAACAAGCACAACAACATGCAAACGAAGAAATCTATAACTTAATGATTGCGCAACAGCATGCGATAGAAGAAAGTAGAGTTAAAGAAAAAAAGCGAATAGCACAAGAACTACATGATGGAATTCTTGGGAGATTATTTGGAACTCGGCTAAATCTGGATAGTTTAAATCGTTTATCAGATGAGTTTTCGGTTAATAAAAGAATTGAATACCTTACCCAGCTAAAAAATATTGAACAAGATATCAGAGAAATATCGCATGATTTGAGCAGGGAAAAATTTGCAATTGTCAACAATTTTCTTTCGCTGTTAAACAACCTTATAGACGATCAAGAAGAAATTTATCAAACTCCAGTAGTGGCAGCAATTGATGAAAATATTGTTTGGGATGAGTTTAGTAACGCAATTAAAATTAATATTTATCGCATTGTTCAAGAGTGCTTTCAAAATATAAATAAATACGCGAAAGCAACTGAAATAACGCTCACTATTGAAAAGGTTGGAGATAAATTTTTTATGAAAATAATCGACAATGGGGTTGGTTTTGATATGACGCAGAAGAAAAAGGGGATAGGTTTCCAAAATATAAATAGCAGGGCTACAGAAATGAATGGTAGTTTTGAATTGATTTCAAAAATTGGTGTGGGCACAACTATCATAGTTCATTTTTCAAATGTATAGTTATGAAAATTTTAGTTGTTGAAGATCATGCATTTATGTTGGATGCTTACAGAAGTAATCTAGAGCCATTTTTTTCTGGACAAATATTTTATAGTTCCAACATTACTGATGCAATTTGTACTTTTAATAAGAATCCGGAAATTAGCCTAGTTTTTGTAGATCTTTTTTTTCCTGGAACGACTTCTATTTCAGGCACAGGCATTGATTTTTGTAAACATTTAAGGAGTGCAAATCCTGAGGTAAAAATTGTTATTATATCTGCTGTAACCGAGAGTATTATAATATACGATATCATTAAGGTCGTAAACCCTGAAGGCTTTTTAGCCAAAAGTGATTGTAATTCTGCGATATTTAAAGAATGTCTAAACTCTATATTTTCAGAAATTTATTACTCGCAATATATTAAAACAGCCTTACAAACTATAAGTTCGTTAAGTCCCTTTATGGATCAAATTAATCGGAAAATTTTAATGCTATTAAACCAAGGAGTTAAGAACAAGAATATATGTGACCATGTTATGTTATCACTTAGTGCAATAGATAAAAGAAAATCTTTAATAAAGGATTATTTAGGAATTGAGGGTGATGACGAAACACTATTAAAAGAAGCGCGAAATCGCGGTTTTATTTCTTAACATTTTTTACGTGAATTTCTTCCTACATTAAGTTCGTACTTATGTACTTTTCTTGCATGAAAAGGTTTGTATTATTGCTAATGGTATACCTTTTATGTGCGCCGACACAAAATAATCGTATTAGTTTTTTTCCATTACCTATTATAAATCAAATTAAAAAAACCTCTATTGCAGATTTTAATAATGAAATAGTTATCGCTGCTTTGAAGCAAATTAGGCGATGTAAACCTTCTAATCAGGTTTTCCAAACCACAAAATTATCCGAAGCTTTAATTAGTAGAGGAAATTTCCAGCATTTACCACTAGTTTCTGCAAACTTTGATGAAATAGCGATTAAGTTCAAATCCCTAAAATCTGCTATTTATTCAAGAATTCTAACTTCATACTATTTAAGCTCGATTTTATTGTACGATGAGGCATTAGTCGAAGCAAAAGAAGCACACGATTTAGCTCGCAGATCATATGATTTAACAGTACAATATTACTCGTTTATGGCACTTTTCGATGTTTATGCTTCAAAAAATAATTATCATAAAGCAGAGGAAATGTGTATTGAGGCGTTGCGTATTGCGCGTAAAATAGATAATAAAGAATTAGACCTTTATTGCTACTCTTCTCTAGCTTATTTGGCATATTATTTAAATGATTATGAGGGCGCCATTAAGTATAACAAGTTATCCATAGAATTAGCCCAAAAGCTTAAGTTAAAAAATGATGAGGCACAATCATATTTTAATCTAGCGGGGTGCTATCTGGCGTTAAATAATAAGAAATTAGCAGAAAATTTTTATTCAAAAGCAATTGGATCCTTAATTGAAATAAACAGAGCTACCGCACCGATATACTGTCGTATTCTAGATAATTTCGCCTATTTAAGGTATCATTCTAACCCTTCAAATTCCTTTGTTCTATTTAACCGATCAAATTTAATTAGACGAAAGTTTGAAATTTATGATGGCTGGTCAACTCATCATCTATATAAAGGTCTCATATTTAAAGCGGAAGGTGAAAATTTACTTGCCAAGAGGGAATTTATTAATTCCTACAATGATATTAACGTTCGTCGTAATATTGAACATTTGCGGAATTTAATTCATGAATTAATAGATGTTGATTCAATTAATATATCTTTTTATTGGCAACAATATAAAATCATAAATGTCGCAGAAAAAAGAATTAATGCTGATCCCTCAAAAAAGTTTTCTCGAATTTCCTTTGAAGCTGAAGAATTAATTAAGGAAAAAAACAGCATCCTCCAAGAAACATTTCTGATCACAGGCAGCGGAGGGGCGCTCTCCATCCTTATCGGTTTTACTCTTGTTTTTAAATGGCGACGGTCACGACGCCGACTCGCCAGAATTGCAAAACTGCATGCCCAAAAAGAATTGCAATACTTTGAAGAATTATTAAACCACACCGAAGAAATTGAGAAGATTCAACTGCGACAGAAAAAACTCCTCGCACGCGAATTACACGATGGCGTTATGAACCAATTAGCAAGTACCCGCCTAAATCTCTACCAAATACATTCAAGTGTTCGCAAAAATCCCAAAGCCCAACGACATCGTTTTGCAGCAGAACTCGAAGAGGCCGAACATGATTTGGAAAATATCGCAAGCCGACTCGACGTAAACAAACCGTTGCGGTTAAAAGAGCAAATAAACAAGTGGATCGAAAAATATAAAACGTACTCCACGGCCGGGGTAGAAGTTCAATTTTCCGGCGATGAGAATTACGACGACATCCCGCACGATATCGTGGGACTGGTTTTCCGTATCGTCCAGGAAGCACTCCAAAATACTTATAAGTATTCCGGGGCAAGTAAGGTTAAAGTGACTTTTATTCTAACCGGAAATATGCTGAATTTTGAAGTTGCCGACAACGGTAAAGGTTTTGACGTAGCAGCTACCGCCGCTGGTATCGGTCTTCGCAATATGCGCAGTCGGGTAGAGGAAGCCGCGGGAAGCCTGGATTTAAAATCCGGAGAAAAAGGAACCGCCATCCGGATCAGTATTCCCTTGCTCATTTAACATTTTCTACGGTAAAACCGTAACGCGAAAAAACGGCGAAGCGGGAACTTTATCAAAAAAAGAGTCATGATCTGGTTTTGGATGCTCTGCGCTTTTTTCGAAAGTAACCGTTTGCCGATCTATACTGCAAACAACCGCCTTTACACTATACGCAACCAAGATACGTGTCTTATCGCCTCATTTAACCGATCTGCATTTTCTTGCGGTGCTGACACCAATAATGCTTTGCATCTTAATTTTGAAGGAAACTATATGGAGTGGACAGATAATTCGCCGCCAACTTCCTATAAAGAGATAAATGCAAAATTTAACGGGCGCAATATTTTAATTGAATGCTCCGTAAATTTCAGAAAATTATATTTGCCGCTCGACCCGGCGTTTCCGGGTACCGCACTCATACCCAACCGGAAAAAATATTATCCAAAATACGGTAAAGTACATCCTGAAATTTTCCTGTTGAACGGAGTTGAAGTCTCGGGAGCCCTGCAAAAAGGTGCCGGAATAAAACTGCGCGACATCACCTACGGACAGTCGGTCGCCTTTGCAGGTATTCGTCCCGTCATTGGACTGCACTTTATAAAAAGTTTCAACTGGTTTGTGGATTTTGAACGAAAGAAAGTATTTTTCGTGAAGAATAGTGTAAAATTGGAGTCTCACGAGCCTCGTCGTTGATGCGTTTCTCATCCCTCATATCTTTTGCGCTAATGCTGATTTTTTCAGCAGGAACAGTTACGCTGTACGCCGGTGAAAGTCCGGATTCAAAACGGAACGACAATTCCCGGGCAAATCGACTTCGTCTACGAAAAGAAATTGTGCACTACTGGCGACAGGAGAAAGGTATAAAGCTGCGCGATGCATCCCGCAAATTATTTCAAATGGCCTTGGCCGCCGACGATAAGCCCACAGCCGCCTGGGCCGCGCACTATCTTTCGCGTGGTTTTGCACGCACGGAACGAAATGATAGTGCGTATTATTATCTCGATTATGCCCAGCGCCGCTATCTGGATGGTATTGGCTCCGAACAGGACCTCATTGTCAGCTATCTCGAAAGTGCCGTCTTGCTAAATAAATGTGACGACCAGGCGAAAGCCGAACGAATGGCCGTTCGTGCCCTTGCGCTATTAAGAAAAGAGCAAACCAATATGATTGCCGCCGCTTATTCCGCGATTTCAGATGTGTACATGGCTTTGGGGGACTATGGCAATGCAGGTAGATTTCAAAAAGTTATTTATCAGAAATTGCCCGGTAAATCCGGAGAAGCAGCGCTGGTAAATCACTATAACTTAGGTTCTATTTTCTACCTTCAGGGAAACATCGCACGGGCAATCGACTGGCTTCGGGCTGCGGAATCCCGTAACGACCTGACCAAAATGCCCCCGGAGCGAACCATCACACTACTCAACCGGTTGTCGCACTGTTATCAATTACAGGGTAACCATAAACTGGCACAGCAGTACAGTCGGCGCGCAATGAAGTATTTGCCTCGGCTCCGATCGCACGAGAAAATAGTAACCATGCTGCAGCATGCTACAACCTTAACCAATGCATCGGCGGCAAAAGAATTAGCCCGAAAAGCCGAGTATCTCGCTAAACAATCCGGTAACCCCAAAAGTATTCTTGCAGTGTACAAAACGATGGTCGAATTGGGCGGTCGTGATCAACAAAAATATGCTTTAGCTTATGTGAGTTTGTTCGATGAGGTAGATTCCCGCAGTAATCGTCAGAACGGCGTTGTGGCCAGAATCACATCTCACAATGACGATTTTTTACTCGAACGCGACTCTGCTGATGCAAGCCGCAAGTACTTCATCACTCTCGGTGTGAGCATTTTTGTTTTTTTTCTGGTACTCGGCATTATCATTTTCGAAAAAATCCGTTCACTCGAAGCGCAGGAGGTTGAAGCGCAGGAGAAGATTAACCGAACGGTGTTGCGACTCATAGCGGATCGTCAGGAACAGGCCGAAGAATTGCGCACAGAATATAAAGCACGATTGGGGCTCGAAATTAGTCAGGATATCGTCTGCAAACTCCGGCAAATTAAAGCCCGCCTTCTTAGCGACACCATTGAATACGATGCCGATGGCGAGTTCACGGAAATAGCCCGCATTCAGGAAGTAGAACGCGATGTCCGTCGCGTGGCGCACACGCTTAACGGCGAAATCTTCTCCCCGAACGAATCGTTTAATTCGCTGCTGGAAGAATTAACGCAAAAGTTTCAGGAAAGACACAAGGTGAAGGTGTACATTGATTTCGACCCCGCACTGCAATGGGATGAGGTAAATATTAATGTAAAACTCGATGTCTACCGGATAACCGAAGACCTTATCCGCAATTCAGTTCAGACTAAATCCTCGAACATTTTTCTGACTTTGGTAGAAGAAGGTTCAAACGTGAAAATTATTCTTCTCGATGATGGTAAAGGCATCGATTTCCGCCGACAGAATCGAAGAGCCATCAAAAACATTCTGCGTAGGTTAATCAATAATTATGGTTTCTTTGAGATTAAACCACGTCGGGCGAAAGGCACAACAATTATTGTAACTTTGCCCCATCGAAAGAAAAATTATGAGTACGCCTAAGAAAGTCAACATCATCATCGTAGACGATCATCCGTTTATTATCGAAGGGTATAAGAACGCCATAAACAGCTACAGTACGGCCGAATTTGATTTTACGGTAAAGCAAGCCAACGACTGCCGCACGGCATATAATATCATCACGACGTCGGACATCATGTTCGATATTGCATTGTTTGATATCAGCATGCCTTCCTATGAGGAAAAAGGCATCCATTCCGGTGAAGACCTGGCAGTGCTAATCAAAGAACGAATGCCGGCTTGTAAGGTTGTATTGCTTACGATGCATACGGAGCTGATCAAAATCAATAACATTATTAAAACGATCAACCCCAACGGTTTGATCATTAAAAATGATCTTACTTTTGATGAACTTCTTGTTGCGTTCGATAAGATTATGCGGAATGAAAACTATTACAGTCAGACCGTAATTAAATTCGTAAGCCAGTCGCAGTACAGCAATATCGAACTGGATCCGTTCGACAAACAAATTCTCTATCACCTTTCCAAAGGAATCAAAACAAAAGACCTTCCTGAATACATTCCTCTTTCTTTGAGCGCCGTTGAAAAGCGAAAGTTAAATCTTAAGGACGTGCTGGAAGTTAAAGGGGGAAGTGATGTCGAACTCGTTCGGGTGGCAAAGGATAAAGGACTCGTCTGACACATTTGCGGTTTCCCGTAGCAAGATTTGCGGAAAACCGTAACCGCCCGCATGAAAGTTGAAGCTAATTTAGCAGTAACATTCTGAACGGGCATTCAGGAATTGTGAAGACGCCGCACCCCCAATGCGACGGACTTCTTGACAAATAAAAAAGCGGCTTGTGTAGCCGCTTTTTTATTGGTTTTAGTCAGGAGATTGCTGTAAAGCGTTCCACCCTCTTGCTTTCAATGCCAATTTCTCGTTTGCTCGCGTCACTAAATGAACTCCTTCCGACGCCTGAGTCATATGTCCGATAATTGTAAAGTTCGGATTTCCCTTTAGTTTATCGAAATCCTCCAGTTTAATCGTAAACAGTAGTTCGTAATCTTCGCCGCCATTTATAGCGATTGTAGTCGAGTCTACATTAAATTCCTCGCACGCACTGATCAGTTGCGGATCCAAAGGCAATTTCTCTTCATACACCAGGCAACCCACTTCCGACTGTTTGCAGAGATGTAAAATTTCAGAAGATAATCCGTCCGAAATGTCAATCATTGACGTAGGTTGTATATCAAGTGCCTGCAATAATTCCCGGATATCGGTGCGTGCCTCCGGCTTTAACTGACGTTCAATAAGGTACGTGTACGCATCCAAATCAGGTTGTGAATTCGGATTCACCTGAAAAACCTGCTTTTCGCGCTCCAAAACCTGCAAGCCCAAGTAGGCACCTCCGAGGTCGCCGGTCACCACAAGGAGGTCATTCGCACCCGCGCCGCTTCGGTACACCAACTGCTCGTCAGTACCCTCACCTAACGCAGTAACACTGATCAACAGCCCCTTGGTGGAAGAGGTCGTGTCGCCACCCACAAGATCTACCTGGTAATGACGGCAGGCCAGCGCAATTCCCGCGTAGAGCTCCTCCAGGGCCTCCAAAGGAAATCGGTTGGATACAGCGATGGACACGGTTATCTGCGTCGGACGCGCGTTCATCGCAGCTATATCCGACAGGTTTACCATCACCGCCTTGTAACCCAAATGTTTTAATGGCATGTATGCCAAATCAAAGTGAACGCCTTCGATGAGTAAATCGGTTGTAATGACGGTTTTAAATCCTTTGTGGTCTATAACCGCCGCGTCATCGCCCACGCCCATGATTGTCGACGGTTGCCGCATCTCAAACATTTTGGTCAGGTGCGCTATCAGTCCAAACTCCCCCAACTTTTCGAGCGGTGTCCGCTCCTGATTTTTATCTTCCAGCATAGTAAATCAACGGGCTCCGGCCCAAAAAAAAGCCCCAAAGGGCTTTGTAATTAATCGTTTAGCTTCAGTACAGCCATAAATGCCTCTTGCGGAATCTCTACATTCCCCACCTGACGCATCCGCTTTTTACCTTTTTTCTGTTTCTCGAGGAGCTTCCGCTTCCGTGAGATATCCCCGCCGTAACATTTGGCGGTTACATCCTTGCGAAGCGCTTTCACTGTTTCCCTCGCAATGATCTTCGCACCAATGGCGGCCTGAATCGGAATATCGAACTGTTGTCTCGGGATCAATTCCTTGAGCTTCTCGGTCATTTTCTTACCGATATGATATGCGTTGTCGGCATGAATTAGTGCCGAAAGCGCGTCGACGGTATTGCCGTTGAGAAGCACGTCAACTTTTACCAGATTTGATGTGCGCATGCCCAACGGATGGTAGTCGAAAGATGCATATCCTTTGGAAACCGTCTTTAAACGGTCGTAAAAATCAAAAACAATCTCAGCCAGCGGCATGTCAAAGGTCAACTCCACGCGCTCGGGAGTCAGGTATGTTTGATTGGTGATCTGTCCGCGCTTTTCGATACAGAGCGACATCACATTGCCCACAAAATCAGATTTTGTAATGATCGTAGCCTTAATGAACGGCTCCTCCACGCGGTCGAGCTTCGAAGGTTCCGGCAAGTCGGAAGGATTATTCACAACCAATTCCTTATCCGGATCTTTTTTGGTGTACGCCAGGTAAGACACGTTCGGAACGGTCGTGATGACAGTCATATTGAATTCGCGCTCCAGTCGCTCCTGAACGATTTCCATGTGCAGCATTCCAAGGAACCCGCAACGGAAACCAAAGCCAAGTGCCGCCGAGCTTTCCGCCTGAAATACCAGCGATGCATCGTTGAGTTGCAACTTTTCCATCGACGCACGTAACTCTTCATAATCCTCAGTGTCTACAGGATAAATTCCTGCAAAAACCATCGGCTTTACATCTTCAAAGCCCTGAATCATCGCCGTGGTGGGCGATTTGGCATCCGTAATCGTGTCGCCGACTTTAACTTCCTTCGCTTCTTTGATACCGGAAATCAGATAACCCACATCACCGGTCGAAATCACCTGTTTCGGCACCTGATTCAACTTAAGCGTGCCTACTTCATCGGCAAAATACTCATTCCCGGTAGCCATGAACTTAATCTTCTGCCCTTTGCGGATTTCTCCGTTTTTAACCCGGAAAATGACCTCAATACCGCGAAACGGATTGTATACCGAATCAAAAATCAGCGCCTGCAGCGGTTCGTCGGGCGAGCCCTTAGGTGCCGGTATTTTCTCAATAATCGCCGCCAGAATGTTTTCCACACCAAACCCGGTCTTCCCCGAAGCATGAATGATGTCTTCAAGCTTACAACCCAAAAGGTCCATGATGTCGTCGCTTACCTCTTCAGGATTTGCGCTCGGTAAATCTACTTTATTCAGCACCGGAATAATTTCAAGATCATTTTCCAGCGCCAGATACAGGTTGGAAATGGTCTGCGCCTGAATACTCTGTGCCGCATCCACAATTAGTAGCGCCCCTTCACAGGCCGCAATCGACCGCGATACCTCGTAAGAGAAATCAACGTGTCCGGGCGTGTCAATAAGGTTCAGAATGTAGTCTTCCCCTTTGTATTTGTATTCCATCTGAATCGCATGACTCTTGATGGTAATACCACGCTCGCGCTCCAGATCCATATTGTCCAGAAGTTGCGCCTTTTCTTCGCGGGCACTTACGGTCTGAGTAGCACTCAACAGGCGGTCCGCCAATGTGCTTTTCCCATGATCAATGTGCGCAATGATGCAAAAATTCCGTATGTTTTTCATGTGTATTTTTTTTGGGCGTGCCCACGCCCCAAGGGGCGGGTCGCGCTTTGCGCTGCAAGTCCTCCCCGGCAAGCGGGTCCGGGCTTTCCACTCCAATCGCTCACGCAACGTTACGCTCGCTGTTTGGCGCTGCACCGGCTGAAATGTCGGTACTGCCAACAATCCGCAAATATACTTCAAAATCCGCTGCTTCAATGGATTTTCGTAATTTTGCGCGATGATTAAAATTGGCCCGATCGAACTACCCGATTTTCCGCTTTTGCTCGCTCCGATGGAGGATGTGAGTGATCCGCCTTTTCGTCGACTCTGCAAGCAACACGGCGCCGACCTGATGTTTTCCGAATTTATTTCCTCCGAAGGTCTGATTCGCGATGCCATAAAATCAAGGCAAAAACTCGATATTTTCGATTACGAACGCCCTGTAGGAATACAGATTTTTGGCGGCGACGAAGAGGCAATGGCGATGTCTGCGAAAATTGTCGAAGCCGTAAATCCGGATTTGATCGACATAAATTTTGGCTGCCCGGTAAAAAAAGTAGTGTGTAAAGGTGCCGGCGCAGCAGTTTTGAAAGACGTAGACCACATGGTTCGCTTAACGAAAGCGGTCGTCAAAAGCACCCATCTACCCGTTACCGTCAAAACGCGCCTGGGCTGGGACGAAAACATGATCAATATCGATGAGGTGGCTGAACGGCTGCAGGATGTTGGCATTCAGGCACTGTCCATCCACGGCAGAACCCGCGCACAATTGTACAAAGGGAGCGCCGACTGGTCGCATATTGCTCGGGTGAAGAACAATCCGCGGCTACACATACCTATTTTCGGAAACGGCGATGTTGATTCACCCGAAAAAGCCAGGGAATACCGCGACAAATATGGCGTTGACGGGATAATGATTGGTCGCGCAGCCATCGGTTATCCGTGGATTTTTAATGAAATCAAGCACTTTTTCGCCACCGGCGAACTTTTACCGCCGCCCACAATGATGGATCGGATTGAAGCGGCAAAAAATCATCTCCAATGGGCAATGGAGTGGAAAGGCGAACATCTCGGCATTGTAGAAACACGCCGACATTACACGAATTACTTCAAAGGAATTCACAATTTTAAAGAATACCGGCAGCGACTTGTGACATTGGATCACCGCGAAGAACTCCTGGCAGTCTTTGATGAAATTGCGGAGGTGTACGGCAATTATGCCTTTTAATCGAGCAGCTTGCGATTTACCCTCGATGCAGCGATCCACGAGGCTATAAATCCCAGCAAAACGATGGTTCCGAGGACAATGATAAAATTCTCGACACGGAACAGAACCGGATAAGGCAACGATTCGGTGATCATCACCAACTGAAACTGCTGTTGAATAATTACAATAACCGATGCAATCACCAGCCCGATCACCCCTCCGGTAACCGTCAGCAAAGTGCCGTGCAACAGGAATATCCGGCGAAGTGTGTGAACTTCCGCACCAAGGTTAAGCAGCGTTTTTAAATTACTTTTCTTGTCTAAAATCATCATAATCAGCGCGCCGATCAGGTTGAAAAGCGCAATGATGATTACCAAGGTAAATATCAGGTAAACTGCAATGTTTTCGGTATTCAGCATTTTGTGCAGCGAGTCGTTTTGCTGCGCGCGGTTGCGAATCTGCAATCCGGATAAAAGCGAGGCTATCTTTTCGGTCGCAGCGGTTTCATCAGCTCCCGGACGAAGTCGGATTTCCAAAAACGACAGCTGGTTGGGCTGGTACCGCAGTAATTCCTGAGCCAGCCCCAAATCGGTAAAAACATATTTCACATCGTGATCTTCACTTACCGAATATATTCCCACTGGGACAAGGTTCGCCTGCACAAAAGCATCCTCGGGGCGCTCAATAGCATTTCGACCGGCTTTCGGGACGTAAACTTCCAGTAAATTCTGATAGTCGTACAGCCCCATAGACAAACTGTTGGCGATGCCATATCCTACCACGGCCTGCGCTGTGCCGGATTGCAACCATTGCCCGTTGAAAAGCGTTTTATTCACGGGATTTACCGCGCTGAAATTTTTGTCAACTCCTTTGATGTAAGCTACTTTTTCCTTCCCGCCATACAGAAAGAGAACACGCTCTTCAACCACGCCGCTAAAAGTTTGCACTTCATTAAGCTGTTGTAGCCCGCGTAGCTGCGTTGGTGTAATAAAGAAAGATTTTCCCTTTTCGGGAGATAATTTTAAATCCGGATCAAAATCGTTGCTAAAAGATAAACTGAATTCGCGGAGTCCGCTAAATACGGAAAGCACTACAAACAAGGCGCCCGCACCCACAATTATAGCCAGTGAGGCAATTCCGGTAATAATGTTTATGGCATTATTCGTACTCCGGCTAATCAGGTAGCGGCGTGCAATGTAAAACGCAACATTCATCAGGATTTTTTCCGTCGGGGCAGTAAGTCGGGATTCTGAATCGGATTTTCTTCACCGCTTAACGCCTTGTCGATTTTTTCAATGTAGTCGAGCGAGTCATCAATTCGGAACACAAGGTTGGGAACTTTCCGCAATTGCAATTTAACGCGCTGTGCCAAATCGTGTTTAATAAGCGGCGTGTTGGTCTTTATGGCATTAAGAGTTTCCGCCGCTTTGTCCGGCGGGAAAATGCTGAGGTACACATTGGCAATTGATAAATCGGAGGTCACTTTTACTTGTGACACGGAAATAACCAGATTCGTAATGGCGTTTTTTCGTACTTCGCCCTGAAGAATATCCACTAAATCCTGCTGCAACAATGTACCGATTTTCTTTTGTCTGTTGGTTTCCATGTCGCAAAGGTATAGTTTTGTACGGAAGCCGTCAGCGTGCGCGCGTTAAATCATAATGAGTATGAATAAAATTGAACACATTGGCATTGCCGTAAAGGATCTGGAAGCGTCTAATTCCTTGTTTGCCGCTCTGCTGGGTGCGCCCCCTTATAAGTTTGAAACCGTCGAAAGTGAGGGCGTCACAACCTCTTTTTTCCGGAATGGTCCAAATAAAATTGAGTTGCTCGAAGCAACTAATCCAGACAGTCCGATTGCAAAATTCATCGAGAAGAAGGGCGAAGGAATTCATCACATCGCTTTTGAAGTGACCGACATAAATGCAGAAATCAATCGCCTGAAAGCAGAAGGCTTCACAGTCCTGAATGAAACCCCGAAAATCGGTGCCGATAACAAACTGGTCGCGTTCCTCCATCCCAAAAGTACCAACGGCGTCCTGATCGAATTATGCCAGGAGCGGCCGCAGGGATAACGGTAAAAATGTTTGTGTCAAGCAAAAAAATGGCGTAATATTGCACCCTGCTAACCGGTCCTATAGCTCAGTTGGTTAGAGCACCTGACTCATAATCAGGTGGTCCTTGGTTCGAGCCCAAGTGGGACCACTTCTCATTATCGCAGCCGCTTTCACGGTTGCGATTTTTTTTGCTGCAATAGCACAACCACTTTTGTTTAACGGTTCCGTAACAAACTTTAACAAATATTAAAATGTTGCTTTTTCTTTAATTCAATGTTGCGTACATTAACTTTTGTTCCGTGATTTGTTGTACCAAACACGAACATGATGAACCAGTTGCACTATCTCCCTCAGGGCGAGATTTCCAACTACTTTGCAATCTGTGAAATTATCGCGCACGATAGTTCTTTTTGCAACCTCGGCGATTTACTCCGCATTTTACATACCGCAGACCGTCCGCGCGCAGCCTCTGATCCGGATCTTAAAGCCGCGCTGTACACGATGATTCATACGCTCATGGAGCACATGCGTTTTAAAGTGTATACCGGCGAAAAGCCACGTCCGGTGCGCCTTCGCGATATGGATGAAGTTCAAGCCTACCTTGAAAACCGCTGGGACGATCGCTCACTGGCAAACTGCAAACAACTGCTCTATTTCATGAGGTAATGCACCCGCTCGCGCTTCCACGAACTGCCGTCGTGACGAAATAAAACCAACTCAGACGCCTGAAAGTCAAGCTGAAAATTTTGCTCGCGTACCCACTCAAGTGCGAGCGTAAAATTTTCTGCGGTAAAATCGCGATAAGCCAACGTAAAGTGTGGCGCGAAATGCGTATCGGTACGCTGTAATGCAATTTCGGAAAATCGTGTACTTAGTTCATTAATGATTTGTTGCTGCAAATCAGCAATGGATGCATCTATTTCCGGTTTCAGAAACAGCACCGGATGATCACCCGGAAAACTTCCAAATCCGTCGATAGTAATTTTGTAATCGCCTTCCGAAAATTTTAAACCTTCAAACCAGTTTAAAAGCTCCGGATTTCGGGCAGACTTTACTTTAAAAGGTGATTTCAACGTCAGGTGCGGTTCGAGCTGCAGTGCTTTGGCCGTCGAAAACCGGGTTGCCACATCCTTTTTTAGCGCGGTGATTACGTCGCCGACTGCCTTCGGTGGCAGGAGCGCGATAAAATACATCATGGTTTCTTCCTGTTTTTCCGTAAGATAGTGCCAATAACGTTTCGGAACGTGCTGTACATGCAATTTTAAGTTCTTCCGCGCCGGAATGTTGGTGTTTTTAAAGTAATCCCGCCAAAGCATACCATACAGCATTTCTTTATCATCAAGAAATTCGGAATTTGCCGAAGTGCTTTCTTTTAAGGTAGGCGGGTCGTGATCAAAACGAATCTGGGTAACATCGTCACCATCGTAGTAAAGACCGTATTTTCGACGCTCGTCATAAATAATCCAGCGCTGATCGGCATATCTTCCTTTAAAAAAACCTGCAATCAGGGGCAGCACATTGTAATCGGGCGAAACCGGCGCGTAAAATATCCCGTCTGAAGTTTCCTGAAAGCGGATAAAAGCCTTCATCCGATGTCGTTCGCGACTGACACTGCGATCCATTTTCGTGAGTGCAATTACTGCAGCGTGGCCAAAATTGTTTTCTGCGCCTTTTGGTCCGGTGAAAACGTAACAGCAGAAATCAAAAATCGACTGCCAGGTGTGCAAATCTTCCGATAAATAGCAGCAGTATAATCGACGTGTCCACCCTTGTCCGACCTTCTTCAAAAGACCGTCCCAAACCCGGCGCGCACGTTGTTCATCGGCAATTATTTCCGAAACCTCTTCCAGCAAGGCGGGCTGGTATGCGTTGCGCGGCATTATCGTAACGCCGGGAGGCTTGTGCTCGAAATACTCAAACACGCAGCACAGTAAACCATCGAAAGAGCCGTCAAACAGATAAATCATGTTCTTTATTTGGGCGCATTCTGCGGCTTTGCAAGCAAAGCCGCAGAACCGGGCTGTTCGCTAAAGTCCTCGCCGCGCCTGGGGCGCGCCTGCGGGCTACCGCTGCCATCCCTTGCGCGAGTCTAAAAAAGTGTAAGTTGGTTCTGAGGAGTTTTTAGGTATTTACTGGCCGACTCCGTCAGAATATTACCTTTGATCCGAAGTTCATCCGGGTCATGCAACTGGTAGGAACTGTCGGCACAGCGGATAAAATGACGTGCACGATTCCACGCAATGCCAATTTTTCGTAGCTGATCCGAGCGCAATCGGCCAAACTTCCGCGCCTGTACAATTTTTTTGGCAGATCCCACTCCAATTCCCGGAACGCGAAGAATCAGATGATAATCCGCTGTATTAATGTCAACCGGAAACTGATCCATATTACGCAGGGCCCAACTTAGTTTCGGGTCAATTTCAACATCCAGATGCGGGTGTTTTTCGTTCAAAAGTTCTCTCACGTTAAAGCCGTAAAACCGCATGAGCCAGTCTGTCTGGTACAACCGGTTTTCGCGAAGCAGCGGAGGCTGCGTGCCAAGTCCTGGCATGCGCGCATCATTGCTGATTGGTATGTAACCTGAATAGTACACCCGCTTTAAGTCGAATGTTTTGTAATATTCATCAGCACTGTACATTATTTCCATATCGGTTTCGGGGGTAGCTCCGATAACCATTTGCGTGCTCTGACCGGCAGGAGCAAATTTTGGCGTGCTGCGGATTATTTTGCGTTCATCTTTAAACTGCGTAATGGCACCCTGCACAAAACCCAATGGTTTCCGAACATCCTCATGTGATTTTTCGGGTGCCAGAAGTTTCAGTCCGGTTTCGGTAGGCATTTCAAGGTTAATGCTGAGTCGGTCTGCGTACAAACCGGCTTCGGTAAGCAACTCCGGACTTGCACCCGGAATACTCTTTAAATGAATATACCCGTTAAACCGATGCTCGAGCCGGAGTTTTTTTGCAATTCGCACCAAGCGCTCCATCGTGAAATCGGCATTTTTAAAAATACCGGAACTCAGAAATAAACCTTCGATGTAATTGCGCCGGTAAAAATTCATCGTTAGTTCAACTACTTCCGACACCGTAAATGCCGCACGCTGAATGTCGTTGCTGCGCCTCGAAACGCAAAATGCGCAATCGTAAATGCAGTGATTGGTGAGAAGAATCTTAAGTAAGGATACGCACCTGCCGTCTTCAGTGTACGTGTGGCAAATTCCCGCGCCGGTATCACCTAAACCTTTGCCGGTATTCTTCCTGTTACTGCCACTGGACGAACACGATACATCATATTTTGCCGCGTCGGCGAGTATAGAAAGCTTTTCGCGAATTCGGTCAGACATCAGTTATCTTTTAGCAAAAATGGAGTAGTAGGGAAGGGGTAACGACCAACTAACGTTAAATGTTGCAGTGTGAACTACTGAAATTATCATTTTGTGCGAATCTGTCGCATTTTGTCGGTCAATAACTGTAAGGTTGTTCTTTCATCAGTTTTTTTCTGTAAAACTTCACTGAAAAAATCTTAATTAATGATTTCACAACAGCAACTTTTATTAATAAACGGTAGAAGATTCCTTTATTTGCTGCGATTGGTGCATTTTCACAAAAAATTTTGAAAAAACGATTTTTTATTTACTTTTACACCCTATGAAAATTGTTCTCCTCAGATCACTATTTCTGCTGGTTCTGCTATTGCCTGTTGGTAAAGGGTTTGCGGCACCGCCATCGCCGCCTCCGCCATCACCGCCTCCGCCACCGGGCCTGCCGGTTGATGGAGGACTACTCTTGTTAGTGGTAGCTGCTCTGACTTATGGTATTATCCTTTCTTATAAAAGCATAAAAAAAACCCGGTAATCGGGTTTTTTTAGTTTCTGACCTGATAGAGTCGCGCCACGTATTTGCCAATCACATCGAATTCGAGATTCACACGATCGCCCGAAGCAAGTGTTTTAAACGTCGTATGCTCCCATGTATAAGGTATGATGGCAACGCTAAAACTGTTAAGTCCCGAATCCACGACCGTGAGGCTTACACCGTTTACGGTAATCGAGCCTTTTTCAATGGTAACATTACCTTCGCCGGAATCATAGGAAAAAGTATAATAATGACTTCCGCCGGCTTCCCGGGTGGCGGTGCAGATTCCTGTCTGATCCACATGACCTTGCACGATATGTCCGTCGAGGCGTGCGCCGAGTTTCATGGCGCGTTCGAGATTGACATGCTGGCCCACCTTCCAGTCGCCGATGGTTGTTTTGTCCACAGTTTCTGCAATGGCAGTTACCGTGTAGCAGTCAGACTCGATATCTACGACCGTCAGACAAATGCCGTTATGCGCCACACTTTGGTCAATTTTTAATTCTGCTGTAATGTCGGAACGCAATGTAACGTGCAGGTTGCGATTCTCGCGAACAATGGCCGTAATGGTGGCAAGGCTTTCTATAATTCCCGTGAACATCGGTTTTTATTTAATAAATTTGCACAAAATTACGATAAGAAGTGGTAAACAAATCAGAAAACATTATCGTGGGTATTTCTATCGGCGATCTTAACGGAATCGGACCCGAAGTAATTCTCAAAACATTTGAAGATGCGCGGATGCTTGAATTTTGCACGCCCGTTATCTTCGGTAATGTGCGAACACTGTCGTTTATCAAAAAGCAGCTCGATCTTACACTTGTGCTTCACGGCATCGATCAATTGGATCAGATTGTTCCGGGCAAAATCAACGTCATTAATATATGGAAGGAACCCGTGGAGATTACCCCGGGGCAGATGAGCCCGCAGGTAGGTCAGTATGCGGTAAAATCCTTCGTTGCGGCGGTCAGCGCATTAAATGAAAATAAAATAGATGTTCTGGTAACCGCGCCCATTCACAAATATGCAGTACAGTCGGAGGAGTTTTCATTCCCGGGTCATACCGAATACCTCGACCGCCAACTAGAGGGCAATGCATTAATGTTAATGATTAAAGACACGCTTCGCGTAGGGTTGCTGACCGATCACGTGCCTGTCAATGAAGTCGCACAACATCTGTCGGCGGAGCTTATTCGAACTAAAATTCAAACGATATCGCATACACTTGTTCGCGATTTCAGTATTACGAAGCCGAGGATTGCGGTGCTCGGACTCAACCCGCATGCGGGAGACGGCGGCGTCATAGGTTCTGAAGACCGCGATATCATTGCTCCGGTAGTGCGTTCGATGTTTGAAGCGGGAACTTTGGTGTTCGGACCATTTCCAGCCGATGGATTCTTCGGAAGTGGCGCCTATAAAAAGTACGATGCCGTAATTGCATCATACCACGATCAGGGATTAATTCCGTTCAAAACTCTGGCGTTTGGCGGCGGAGTAAATTTCACAGCGGGCCTGAACCGTATCCGCACCAGTCCGGATCACGGAACGGCATTTGACATTGCCGGAAAAGGTGTAGCAGACCATCATTCCTTTAAAGAAGCGGTCTACCTCGCGCTGGATATTTATCATTCACGGGCGCAACATTCAGAGCTTACCCGTAGTCCGCTAAAGGTGAAAGAGAAACCCTTGTAAAAAAAACTGCCTGACTGATTTGCAGTTATAATATTTTTATATCTTTGCGCTCCCGAATTATCGGGTAACAAAATGGTGAAATGAAGAAGCTAAAGGAGTTTTTAATTCCGTTCGCCGGATTAAAAGTAGGGAAGCACCAATTTGAATACCACATCGATAAGACGTTCTTTGAAGACTTTAAATATGAGGAATTTGAAGATTCCGATATTAAAGTGAATGTGGTTTTGGAAAAGAAAAGCACCATGCTGGAGATTGCCTTCCGGCATGTCGGTACGGTAACAGTACCGTGTGATCTTACCAGTGAACTTTTTGCACTTCCTGTGAAGAGTAAATTTAAGCTGGTAGTTCAGTTCGGAGATGCGTTTAACGACGAAAATGAAGAGCTTTTGATTTTGCCGCACGGCGAACATCAGGTCGATTTGTCGCAATACATCTACGAAATGATTGTGCTTTCGGTTCCAACGAAGCGGGTTCATCCCGGTGTAAAAGACGGTACGCTCAAAACTGATGTTTTGGAAAAACTTCAGGCTTTGGCAGTACGCGAAGTGAAGTCGGCTCCGCCTGACCAAGAAAATGAAACAGATCCCCGATGGGATAAATTAAAGCAACTATTAACGGATAAATAACGAGTACAAATGGCACATCCTAAACGAAAAGTCGGTAAGACCAGAAGAGATAAAAGAAGAACACATTACAAAGCAACTCCTGCTCAGATTGCTACATGTCCGGTAACCGGTGAAGCTCATTTGTACCACAGAGCTTACTGGCACGAAGGCAAAATGTACTACAGAGGGCAGGTTGTTATCGACAAGCAGGTAGCTGTTGCTTAATCCGTACAGATATATTCAGGGAACTCTCACATTGTGAGAGTTTTTTTTATTGGCTCAATTTTCCTTTTTGGGTCAGTTTCGAACTGTTTTTGATTTAATTTTGTAATTTTCGCCCCTTAAAAAGGCGCTTTCAACTGAAAACTGTCAGATGAGTACAATAACAGCCGCGATTACCGCCGTAGGTGGATATGTTCCCGATTACGTTTTGTCGAATAAGGTTCTGGAATCTATGGTCGATACAAATGATGAGTGGATCACCACGCGTACCGGCATCAAGGAAAGACGCATCCTGAAAGAAAAAGGCAAGGGAACTTCTTTTTTGGCCATTCAAGCGGCGAAGGATCTGATTCGAAAAAGCAATATTGACCCGGCTACGATTGATATGATCGTTATGGCAACTACAACTCCTGATATGCCGGTAGCTGCAACGGGTGTTTACGTTGCCACCCAGATTGGAGCGGTAAATGCATTTTCGTACGATTTACAGGCGGCTTGTTCAAGCTTTCTTTACGGAATGTCAACTGCCGCTGCTTACATTCAGTCCGGCAGATACAAAAGAGTGTTATTGATCGGTGCAGATAAAATGTCTTCCATCATAGATTACACTGACCGTGCAACCTGCATTATTTTTGGTGATGGCGCCGGTGCTGTGTTGTTTGAGCCCAATTATGAAGGTTTGGGATTGGTTGATGAGTATCTTCGGTCAGACGGGATCGGACGCGAATATTTGAAAATTGACGCGGGAGGTTCATTGCTGCCGCCGTCGGCCGAAACCGTGGAAAATCGCCAGCATTACGTATTTCAGGATGGAAAAACGGTGTTTAAATACGCCGTGACGGGAATGGCGGACGTTAGCGAGAAAATCATGCAGCGCAACCACCTCACCAAGGACAATGTAGATTGGCTTGTAGCGCACCAAGCCAACAAGCGGATTATTGATGCTACCGCAGAGCGGATGGGACTCGATGAGTCAAAAGTTTTGGTCAACATCCACCGCTACGGAAACACCACTTCCGGTACGCTTCCGCTATTATTAAACGATTTTGAAAACCAATTGAAGAAAGGCGACAACCTTATTTTCGCAGCTTTTGGCGGCGGATTTACCTGGGGTGCCATCTATCTCAAATGGGCATACGATAAACTAGAAACCAAATAATTCAATCATGGATATCAGAGAAATTCAGAACCTGATCAAATTTGTGGCAAAATCAGGCGCTACAGAGGTTAAGCTGGAAATGGATGATTTTAAAATCACCATCCGTACCACCAGCGAAGCCAGCGCTCCGGAAATTACGTACGTGCAACAGGCACCAATGGCAATGCCTCAAATGCCTGCTCCGGCACAACCGGCTGCTCAACCTGCTGCTCCTGCAACTCCTGCTGCGGCACCGGTTGCTTCGGACGACAATTCCAAATACATTACTATTAAGTCTCCCATAATCGGTACGTTCTACCGTAAACCATCGCCGGACAAAGCTCCGTTTGTGGAAGTGGGAAGCTCCATTCAGAAAGGCGATGTTCTCTGCGTGATTGAAGCTATGAAATTATTCAACGAAATCGAATCAGAACACAGCGGAAAAATTGTCAAAATCCTGGTTGACGACATGTCACCGGTTGAATTCGACCAACCCTTGTTTCTGATTGACCCATCTTAATTGCCTCTCGTATGAAGAAGAAGCAAGAAAGAGGCATGTTTAAAAAAGTGCTGATTGCCAATCGGGGCGAGATTGCCCTTCGGGTAATACGCACATGCCGCGAGATGGGAATAAAGACTGTAGCCGTATATTCTACTGCGGATGCGGAAAGTTTGCACGTAAAGTTCGCTGACGAGGCGGTTTGCATCGGGCCACCTCCAAGTAATTTGTCGTATTTAAAAATGGCAAATATCATTGCGGCAGCAGAAATCACAAATGCAGATGCGATCCATCCGGGTTACGGTTTTCTATCAGAGAACGCCAAGTTCTCCAAAATTTGCCAGGAGCACAAAATCAAATTCATCGGGGCCTCGCCGGAGATGATTGAGAAAATGGGCGATAAGGCTACTGCGAAAGCCACGATGAAGGCGGCTGGCGTGCCTTGCGTACCGGGCTCTGACGGTATCCTCCAATCTTTTGAAGAAGCGAAGAAGATTGCCAAGGAAATCGGCTATCCTGTAATGCTTAAAGCAACAGCAGGTGGAGGCGGTAAAGGAATGCGTGCCGTTTGGAAAGAAGAAGAATTGCAAAAAGCCTGGGAAGGTGCGCGCCTCGAGGCAGGTGCTGCTTTCGGAAATGACGGCATGTACATGGAAAAACTCATCGAGGAGCCACGTCATATCGAAATTCAGGTTGTAGGTGATGCCTACGGCAAAGCTTGTCACCTTTCTGAGCGTGACTGTTCCGTACAACGTCGTCATCAGAAGCTGACGGAAGAAACGCCTTCACCGTTCATGACCGATGAACTTCGTGAGGCGATGGGTAAAGCGGCAGTAAAAGCGGCGGAATTCATTCAGTACGAAGGCGCCGGAACGGTGGAGTTTCTGGTTGACAAGCACCGGAATTTCTATTTTATGGAAATGAATACCCGTATTCAGGTTGAACATCCGATTACGGAACAGGTAATTGATTACGATTTGATCCGCGAGCAAATAATGGTAGCCGCCGGCGTGCCAATTTCGGGTAAAAATTACCTGCCGCAATTGCATTCCATTGAATGCCGTATTAATGCGGAAGACCCGTACAATGATTTTAGACCTTCACCGGGCAAAATCACAACGCTACACGCACCTGGAGGTCATGGTGTGCGACTGGATACTCACGTGTATTCCGGCTATACCATTCCGCCGAATTACGACTCCATGATTGCCAAGTTGATTACCACTGCGCAGACTCGCGAAGAGGCCATCAGCAAAATGAAGCGCGCTCTGGATGAGTTTTACATTGAGGGAGTGAAAACTACCATTCCGTTTCACCGTCAGTTAATGGATGATCCGGCGTATGTTTCCGGAAACTACACGACGAAATTCATGGAAACGTTTAAGATGCGGGATCCGCAGTAAGCATAACAGATAAAAATCCGGTACTTCCGGATTTTTTTTTGCTTTAAGTAGAGGGGTTTCGGGGAGATCTCAAAGTTGGGCCGGGTCGGAAAATGAATCGGATCGAGCCGGCGGTGGTGCGGGAGTGACCTAAAAGAAAAAATCCGGAAGTCATTCCGGATTTTTTGCGTGAGGGATAGGAGCGGCATCCTTTTGGCGTGGGAGACCTTTGAGGTCTCGAAGACCTCAAAGGTCTGGGTGGCCCCCAAAAGATATAGCGGATAGCCCGACGGCCTGCGGCCGGCACGCCCCATTACAATGTTTCCCGCAGCCAGTTGAAAAACTCACGTTGCCACACAAGTGCATTTTGCGGCTTTAAAATCCAGTGGTTCTCATCGGGAAAGTATACAAAGCGACTTTTAACTCCGCGTAATTGTGCGGCCTGAAACGCTTCCTGCCCCTGCCCGATTGGCACCCGGTAATCCTTTCCACCCTGATATATCAAGATGGGCGTATCCCAGTTCGCTACCAGGTCAATAGGATTAAAATTCAAATAAGAATTTTGCGCAACGGCATTGTCTTTTTCCCAGTAAGGGCCGCCCAAATCCCAGTTAGTAAAAAATACTTCCTCGGTGGTGCCATACATGCTTTTCAGATTAAAAACGCCGTTGTGCGCAATGAACGATTTAAACCGTTTTCCGTGAATGCCGGCGAGGTAAAAAACCGAGTATCCGCCGTAACTGGCGCCCACGCAGCCCAGCCGCTGCCGGTCGATATAGGGTTCGTTGGCAATTTCGTCGACGGCACTCAAATAATCCTGCATAACCTGACCGCCCCAATCAGTGCTGATTTGCTCATTCCATTTCACGCCATGTCCGGGCATTCCGCGGCGGTTAGGGGCAATTACCACGTAGCCCTGCGCGGCCATGAGTTGAAAATTCCATCGAAAAGAATAGTATTGCGTGAGCGCAGATTGCGGACCACCCTGACAGTAAAGAAGTGCGGGGTATTTTTTGTTTTTATCAAAGTTGGGAGGTAAAATGACCCATACGAGCATTTTCTTACCATCGGTAGTTGTTACGTACCGCTTTTCGACTTTGCTCATTGCAATGCGATCGTAAATTTCTTTGTTTACATTGGAAATTTGTTTCCAGGTCTGCTTGCGCGATTCAAACAAGAACAACTCTGCTGCATGATTCATATCGGTTCGGGTGAGTATCAGGCCTTCAGAAGTCACGCCCACGATATCATTGACGTCGAACTGGCCCTGCGTGAGCTGGCGGATTGCCGGCATTTTTTTAGTAAACCCGCTGAAGTTTACCTCGAATACCTGTTTGGTGCCGTCAACCGGTGCGGTAAAGTAAATGCGCTTTCCGTCCGGTGCCCACAAGTAATTGTCTACGGTGCCGTCCCAATCTGATGTTAGGTTAATTACTTGTTTTCCGTCGCTTACCAACAAATCATTTTTATCCGATTCGTAACCGTCATGGCGCATAGACAGCCACGTAAGATATCCTTGCGGGGAAAATGCGGGATGGGTATCATAGCCCATCATTCCTTCGGTTAAATTGCGGGTTGATTGGGTCTCGACATTATATTCGTACAAATCTGTGTTGGTGCTGATCGCATACGCAGTACCGCTTTTTTTCTTTGAAACGTAGATGATGCGCTTTGCATCGGGCGACCACACATAGTCTTCTTCGCCGCCGAAAGGTTTTTGAGGAGCATCGAATGGCTCGCCCGCCATAATGTCGGTCTTCTCAGCACCATCGCGGTTTTCGCGAAACATCAGATGTTTGTAGGTTCCATCATTCCATGTATCCCAATGCCGGTAGTTGAGTCCGTCATAAACCTGCGCGTTGCTTTTCGGAACATCGGCGTAGCGGTCTGTACCAAGAATTTTTTCGATTTTTACTTCTTCGACCGAAATTACATAGCGACCGTTTGGAGATACATTCTTGTCTGCAACATGTCCGGCAGGCTCGTCGATTTCAACCGGTGTTCCGCCGGTCACCGGTATTTTAAAATATTTAGTGTTGAATTTATTATCGTCCACTACCGGTGTACTGACCTTATAAACAATGCTTTTTCCGTCTGAGGAAAGGCCGACAGGAGAAAGCCGGTTCAGTTTCCATAGCGTTTCGGGGGTCATCAATTCCTGCCCGATTGCCGATGTTGCCATGATTATGAGAGTGAGTGAAAAGTACTTTTTCATTAGACATTAATTTACCGCCCTAATGTACGGAATCCGCATAAAAAAAGGCCGCACAATATGGCGGCCTGTTCTTTCGGATAATTGATTACCTTCGGATGAAACGTTCGGCAGCGACTTTACTGCCTTCTGTTACTTCGAGAATATAAGTGCCCGAACTGAGGCTCGCTACAGGAACCAGATTATTTTCTACCGGTCCGGCGGCCACAACTTGTCCAAGCATATTTACGATCCGGTATTTTGCCGTAGTGAAATCCCCCGAAACGTGTAAATCGTTACCCTGAACCGGGTTTGGGAATAGTGTGATGGCGAAAGGTTCGTCTGTTTCGCGTGCGGCATTAATAATTACCGTATAATCTTCTACTTGTCCGTAAGCAAATACCTCGCAGGCTGTTGGAAGGGCATTGTATTTCATTGAGACGCGCATCCGTGTCGGACCTGCCGCTGCTGTAGTAGGTATGGTAACTGTACCACTTACAGGCGTATTTCGTGTAGGATTCCGGAAAAACACGCGTTCACCCGTGTCTGCAAAGTCGCCATCACGATTATAATCAATCCAAACCGCATAGCCTTCGTTATATACCGTTCCTGTCCACTGCGGAGTAATGGTAATCGTATAGCTGGAACCTCGGTTGACATTGGTGGAAATTGCCGTGAAATCGGTGTAACCTGTTCCACCTGTAGAAGGATTGTTGATCCCGGCAAATTGCACGCGTTGAATTCGTTCATCTGCTACGCTATTGCCCTGCGAACCGCAGTAGGTAACAGCAGGCGCGCTTAATGTTGTTACAGAAGCTGTGTTGCTTGCGGGCGAAAGATTACCTGCAGCATCTTTTGCGCGCACAGTGAATGTGTATGTAGTTGCAGCGGTGAGACCGGTTACGGTGTAAGATGTTCCGGTAACGGTAGCAATAACGGTATTTCCCTGCAGAACGTCGTATCCGCTTACTCCGACATTATCAGTCGAAGCAGTCCACGATAAAACAGTACTTGTTTGGGTCGTTCCGGATGCAGTAAGATTTAAAGGCTGAGTCGGAGCGGTGGTGTCCGCCGGAGGACTCAACGTTGTTACGGTTGCCGTGTTGCTTACAGGCGATACATTGTTTGCGGCATCCCTGGCGCGCACGGTAAAAGAATAAGTCGTCGCGGGTAACAGTCCGGATACAGTGTAATTTGTAGTGGTAACGGTTGCAAGCAACGTCGTGCCCCGGAAAACGTCATAACCGGTAACCGCAACATTGTCTGTTGAAGCGGTCCACGTTAGATTAGTAGTTGTCTGGGTAGTTCCGCTGGCGATTAGGTTTAGCGGTGCTGTTGGAGGCGTAGTATCCGTCGATCCTGCGGTTATGGTGAAATTGACATTCGACATATCGTAGAATATGTGATTGCTTCCACGAACCATAATCCGATTGGTTGCGCCGGGCTGATTAGGAATGGTAATCGCCTGAGAACCGTCGTTAGGAGTTGCGGTTAGAAGTGTTATGGGAAAAGTATTTCCGCCATCGGTTGAAAGCAAGATATCAACATTGCTACAATTCACACCGTTAGCAGTGGTTCCCGCTACATTCCAGGTTACCGTTTGAGTGGATCCGCCTGCAAAGCTAACTGCGGTATTCGGTGCGCTTACGGTAAAGGGTCCCGCAGTTGCATTCACCGTCACCACCATGTCATCGCTGTTATTGGCAGGTCCGCCCGCGCGGTTATCGCGAACTGTAAACCTGAAATTCATAGTGCGTGCCACTGTTGGCACCACTTCCCATTTCCAGGCAGTCAGGCCGCTCTGTACGGTGCTTAATCTTGGGAAGCTGCGGGAAGGGGAGCTTGAAGGACCGAAGGAACGGAACGCAGGTCCGGTGGTTCGTGTTGCACTCGGTATTGTGCTTGTTGATGTGCCGGTATTCATTTGCTCCCAGGTAAAGGTAAGCGCGTCGTTATTTGCATCGGTAGCCGATCCGGTGAGCATAAACGGTGTGCCCTTCGGTATGGTGAAGTCGGCCCCCGCATTTGCAGTCGGAATCGCATTATTGGTTATCACCGTAGTCTGACAAGTCGTCGTTTTTACGTAGTTTGTGACCTGTTGAATACTGATGGCGTGGAAGTAAGGGTCGCTGTTGGATTGTACATCATTGGTTGCTCCGGTAATGCCGGCGTATCCCATAATGGTGGAACCTGATCCGGGTTCCATTTGGGCTCCTGTTCCTTCGTTGCTGAAGGTAAAGGTGTGATTGGCTCCAAACTGATGTCCCATTTCGTGTGCTACATAATCAACGTCAAACGTGTCTCCCATGGGGATGCCGTCTGAAGGGGAAGTATATGCACTTCCTTTGCCCAGAGGTGCGGACGTTGATGGATTCCGGCAAACGCAGCCGATGCACCCTGCATTTCCTCCGCCGCCTGATGCCCCGAACAGATGCCCGATGTCGTAATTTGCGTTACCAATTACATTCGTAAGCGTGGTTTGTAGCTCCTGATTCCATGCGCCCCCTGCTCCTGCGGAAGCGGCAGAGTACGGATCGGATGCTGCGCTGGTGTAAATTATCACATCATTGTTGGGGATGAGGGTCATCGTTACTCCAAAATCCATTTCAAAAATGGCGTTTACACGCGTCATCGTGGCGTTAATAGCTGCCAGTGCGGCTGCTTTGGTTCCCCCGAAGTAGGCGGTATATTCGCCGGTCACGGATACCGCTAACCGATAATTTCTCAGATTGCCGTCGTCTGCGTTGGGTCGAAGCATCATGCCGCCCGGTTCGGGTGCGGCTTGTGCCAGGGCAGCTAGCCGGCACTCAAACTGCCCGAAGTGTGCCGCCCGGTCTGCTTTTCTGAAAGATATATAGGCTGAGTTATCCGACGTGTACGGTTCAATAAAAGTTGCGCTTCTGTCGGGGTGAATAATCATCGCCTGGATGCCCAGCGGAGATACGCTAACATAAATTGTGGAGGCGGGGTCGTCTATCCCTTTGCCTACATACGATTTGATCTCGGGAAATCGCGAGGCCAGCTGAGGGTCCATCGTCGAAGAACTGCGCATGACAAAACGTTTCATAACGCCGTCCGCGCCCGGAAATGTCATAGTAACTTTCGAGGGAAGCTGTGCAAACCGCTCCGGGGCAGGCGCTATCTGCGCAGTAAACTGGGCCTGATCGAGCTCAAACAATCGAGGTGATGTAATTCCGGCTTTATTAGCAAGAATTTCACTTTGTGCTTTTTTTACGGTGCTTTTCCAAACGCCTTGCTGCGCAAACGTCCCGGCTGACACCAAAAGAGTCAGAGTTAATAGAAATTTTCTCATAAATAGTTCATTGATTCTTCAAAGATATAAGAAAATAGTTATCAAATCTTTAGCATAGCGTTTTTTGGATTAACGCATTTGCTTCTTTTGCGGCTTTACGTTAAAGATTATAGATTTAGTAATTGGTGGGTTTGACCCTGTTCTTCTTTAGTCGGTGCCGCAATTAATTAAGATATATCGAGTAACTTTCGGCACGTTTAGTTGAACACTATGGAACTCAGTTACTGGGAAAAAAAGCATTGGTTCTCAAATATTCATTTCACCATTGTGGGAAGTGGTATCGTGGGATTGCATTGTGCGCTAACCCTTCGCGAGCGCTATCCTTCGGCGCGAATCCTGATTTTGGAAAAAGGAACTTTGCCACAGGGGGCCAGTACTAAAAATGCCGGTTTCGCTTGTTTTGGAAGTCTTTCCGAAATCATCGCAGATTTAAAGAGCCATACTACTGACGAGGTTGTTGATTTAGTATCCAGACGCTGGAGTGGGCTACAGTTGCTCCGCGCCAATCTTGGCGATGATGCCATCGGATTGCAAAATCATGGCGGCTACGAACTATTCTTTGAGGACGATCCACTTTTTGAGGAATGTGTGGAGCAATTACCCATAGTAAATGATTTATTGCGGCCGATTTTTAAAGCGGATGTGTTTAAAGCAACTACTGATGCGTTCGGATTCGGCAAAGTGCGCAGCACGCTGATTCATAATGTTTTCGAATCGCAAATTGATACCGGATCCATGATGCAGGCCTTGTTGCGGAAAGCGATCATGCAAAATATTTTAATCGTTAACCGCCAACACGTTACGTCTTTTGCCGATGCGGGCGGAAGTGTGGAAGTGCAGACCAATGACGTTACATTTAAGACCGGTAAATTGCTTTTTGCAACTAACGGTTTCGCGGCCGATATCACTCAAGACGAAGTTCTGCCTGCGCGAGCACAGGTGCTGATTACCGAGCCGATAGACGGACTCCCCATAAAAGGCACATTTCATATGGATCAGGGATACTATTATTTTCGGAATATCGATGATCGAATCTTATTTGGTGGCGGCCGAAATCTTGATTTTGACGGCGAGACGACAACCGATTTCGGGCAAACGTCGGTAATTCAGGAGCAATTGGAGAATATTCTTAGAACAGTAATTCTTCCGTCGCACGATTTTAAAATTGAACACCGTTGGAGTGGAATTATGGGAATGGGCGAAAAGAAAAGTCCGATTATCCGACAAATCCTGCCCAATGTATATTGCGGGGTGCGGCTTGGCGGAATGGGCGTCGCCATCGGAAGTCTTGTAGGTAAAGAATTAGCAGAATTGGTGTAATATGTTTAAAAAATTACTTCGTATAGTTAAACTGATGGTCTTCTGGTTCCTCGGACTTTCTGTTTTCTCTGTTCTTGTTTTTCGCTTTGTACCGGTGCCGTTTACGCCTCTTATGGTGACACGAGCCTGCGAAAATATCTTCGAAGGAAGAGAGCTTGAATTTAGTCACGACTGGGTGCCACTTGAAGAAATTTCGCCCAATCTCCAGCGGGCTGTCATTGCAGCCGAAGACGGAACTTTTCTATCGCACAATGGGTTTGATTTCCGCGCGATGGAAAAAGCCTGGAAAAATAATTCCAAAGGACGACGAATTAAAGGCGGGAGCACTATTTCACAGCAAACGGCGAAGAATGTGTTTCTGTGGCAGGGTCGAAGCTACATCCGTAAGGCGTTTGAAGCATATTTTACAGCGCTGATCGAAGCACTTTGGGGAAAACGACGCATCATGGAAGTGTACCTCAATTCCATTGAAATGGGTAACAATGTGTACGGTGCCGAAGCAGCAGCCCGTCATTATTTTGAAAAGCCCGCAGCGGATCTAACCAAGCGCGAAGCCGCAGCCATCGCAGCGATTTTACCCAATCCGCGAAAATATAAAGCCACCAACTCCGGTCCGTATATCGAACGAAGAAAATCGCGCATTGTGCGACATATGAGATATGTTGGTAAATTAGACTATTAAAAATTACGCTATGACATCACACGAAATTGATTATCACATTTTTGGAGAGGAAATGCAATACGTCGAGATTGAGCTTGATCCTCAGGAGATTGTAGTTGCCGAGGCAGGCAGCTTTATGATGATGGAAGACGGGATCCGAATGCAAACCATTTTCGGCGACGGCTCTGGGCAACAAACCGGCATTTTCGGTAAACTGTTGTCGGCCGGAAAGCGCATGTTGACGGGAGAGTCGCTTTTTATGACCGCCTATGCCAATGAATCAGGCCGGAAAGCTAAAGTCAGCTTCGCATCACCCTATCCGGGTAAAATCGTGGCACTGGATTTAACCGCTTATGGCGGAAAGTTTATTTGCCAGAAAGATTCGTTTTTATGCGCCGCGAAAGGTGTGCAGGTCGGTATTGAGTTTTCGCGTAAAATAGGACGCGGACTCTTCGGCGGTGAGGGTTTTATCATGCAGAAAATTGAAGGCGATGGCATGGCATTCGTGCACTCCGGAGGCACGCTCGCAAAACGCGAACTTCAACCGGGTCAGGTCCTGAAGGTCGACACGGGCTGCATCGTTGGATTTACCAAAGATGTGGATTATGACATAGAATTCATCGGAGGAATTCGGAATTCGGTTTTTGGAGGAGAAGGACTTTTTTATGCCACACTCCGCGGACCCGGAACGGTTTTCATACAATCACTTCCTTTTTCTCGACTTGCAGACCGCATCATCGCATCCGCACCACAAGCTGGCGGTAGCGGACGCGACGAGGGTAGTCTGTTAGGTGGTCTTGGACGAATGCTCGACGGCGACAACCGGTTTTAATTAAAGGTGAAATTTTAGCGACAAAATAAGATTTCGTCCCATATCCGGAATATTCTCCGGCCGAAGACGCGACAGGTGGGAAACGTACCTCCGGTCCAGTAAATTATTGGCTGTAAGCGAGAGTTCAGTACGCACGCGTCCGAAGGTGATCTCGCCTCCGGCACTCAGATGCAACAGCGTATAGCCTCCGGTAGGTGCTTCAAACCGACCATTTCTGCGCTGGTCAAAAAATGTCGATACGTCGGCTCGGGCAAATAGATTTCGGAATGCGCCTGCTGAATTAAATGATACACGTACCGCATTATTCAAATTGTTTGCGGGAATCAATGGCAGCGCTTCGCCGTTGGTGCGCTGTGCGGTTACGGTTTCGAAAGTAGTTTCAAAATGGAGAAAATCGAGTGGGTGAGGATGGAAGTGAATTCCGACTTCACCCCCGAACAGTGTCGCATCGTCTTGCAGATAATCAAAGACGAAGTACTCGTCGATTTGTTCGCCGCTTGGCGATAGGTAAATGTAATTCGCAATGCGATTATAAAATCCGTTTATGAAAAAATCCCAATGCTCCGTGTCGTAATCCAAGCTGATATCGGTCTGAAAGTTCTGTTCGTTTTTAAGTGAAGCGTTCCCCCGGACAAAACGATTGGTGCCGTGATGTACACCGTTTGAACCTAATTCTGCCAGGTTCGGCGATCGAAAGCCGGTTGCGACATTCGTCCGCAATGTAAAAGCACCTGCTGCGAATTTGTGCCCTGCAGAGAAGTTGGCCGCATTAAAATTTCTGGAAAACCCCTGCATGAATCCTTCTGCTCCTTCGACGCCCATGGTCTCGCCGGTCACGGCGCGGTGGTCGTACCGCAAGCCAATCTGCACCAAATGGCGGCCGCGCTCGTACTGTGCCGTAGTGAATACTCCCAAATCGGCAACCGTAGCATCCGGAATCAAATTTTTTTCGCCAAAGTTTTCGTTGTTCTGCGCCATACCCTGAATTCCTGCAATGATGTCAGTAGCTCCCCATTTGGGCAGATAATATTTGATATCATAATGCAACGTCCGGAGCTTCATCCACAATTCTTTTTCACCGTCTTCAATCTCCTGACGATTGTTGTGGGTAAAGCCAAGAGTAGATTCGAGCTTTGAATTTTCAAAAAACAAGCTGTTTTGCAGCGAAATCATGTGGTTAAAGATGTCCTGTCTCGGATCAAGCGGCGAGCGATCCTCCGATTGGAAGCCGATCCCTTCTTCCGGGATTCCGGTGTTCAACCGGTTAAAATTATATCGAAGCACACCTGAATACTGTCCTGAATTAAATCCCAATGCTGTTTTGAAGTCGGTTTCCTGAAAACGGGTATTGGTAACGCGATCTCCTCCCGCCACCTGATAATCTGCATGAGAGGCATGACTACCGCGAACCAAAAATTTGAAGGCATCAGAACTGGTGCGAAAACCCGCAGAAGTAACGCTTCCGAGTGTATTGGAAAGCAGCTTTTGTGAAAAATCGGCCTCGGTCTGACCATTTTTTGCGAACCGTTCCGGATTAAAATAGAGTACACCTCCCAGCGCATCGCTGCCGTACAGTAGTGAAGAAGGTCCTTTGATAATTTCTACGCTGCCCATTCCCGATTCGGAAAGACCAAGTCCGTGCTCGTCTCCGAACTGCTGATTTTCAAGGCGGATACCCTGTGAGTACACCAGCACACGGTTACCTGAAAGTCCGCGGATGACGGGTTTGCCAATCGCGGCACCGGTAGTCACCTGCGATATTCCGGGCAATGTAGCTAACGCTTCATGCAGAGTAGTGCTGCGCTGTACCAGTTCTTCGATGTCGTAATAATCCACCTTTGTAACATTTTCTCGCTGTAATCTTCTGAACGGGGTCGACACTACAATTTCGTCCAGCTCGTGTAAATTGGGCATCAGGACGATTTCAAGCGGTTGAGACCCGCTCGCCGATACAGTTTTGTTCTGCGTTTCAAATCCGGTGGCAGAGATTATCATAACCAATTGGCCGCCGGGAAGGTTTTTAAATTCAAACACACCGTTTTCGTCGGTGATTGTACTTTGGTGTAATTCGGGTAGTGAAATTGTTGCTCCCGGAAGCACCGCGCCCTCAGCCGAAACGGTACCTGAAAGGCGATTTTGTGCGTGCATAGCCATACAGCCCGCAAGCAGGAAAAGAAGAATATTTTTCATGGAATACTTTTAAAGGTTAAAACTATTTTTCAAATCGAAGTCCCTGAAGGCGGCCCGCGCAGCGAAAAAAAGTACCCTTTAAAAGTGGTTACAGCATTTTGATAAAAAAAATTCGGGTGCGTGTTGCGAATGCCGGCAACAAGATCCGAGGTTCCTGAGTATATCAGAAACGCCGCCGGCGAAAAAACAAAATCGCATCCAAAACAGTCGTCGTGGTGGTGACTGTGATTTATTTCATTTTGACCTTCGTGATATTGATGGTGACAATGCTCGTGAGAAAATTCTTCAATAAAATGATGGACGGCGTGCCACGAGGGAAACAGCGTGGCGAAACACAAGGCTGCGCACGAAATAACGTGTATGACCTTGTTGCGAATCATCCTACCAACTTATTTTTTACGAGGTATTCTGCAATTTGCACGGCATTGGTAGCGGCCCCTTTGCGAAGGTTGTCAGCTACAATCCAGAGATTGATGGTGTTGGGCTGACTTTCATCCCGCCGGATGCGGCCCACAAAAACTTCGTCCTTGTCGCGCGCAAAAAGTGGCATCGGATATTCCGAATTCTGCGGGTTGTCAAGCACCGTTACGCCTTCGGTTTCTTCCAACATCCGGCGAATATCCTGAATATCGAAATCGCTGTCGAATTCAACGTTAACCGACTCGCTATGCCCGCCTACTACCGGAATCCGGATTGCAGTTGCCGTAACGTTAATGGAACTGTCGCCCAGAATCTTTCTTGTTTCACGAACGAGTTTCATTTCTTCTTTCGTGTAACCGTTATCTTCAAACACGTCGCACTGCGGAATAGCGTTGCGGTGAATCTGGTATTTGTAAGCCATTTCGCCGTCTACGCCGGCATATTCATTTTCCAATTGACGAACTGCTTTTACGCCCGTTCCGGTAATCGATTGGTAGGTAGATACTACGGCGCGGCGTACATGATATCTTTTGTGCAAGGGTGCGAGCACCATTACCAACTGAACGGTAGAGCAGTTAGGGTTTGCAATGATTTTATCTTCACGGGTAAGTAATTCGGCATTTATTTCAGGAACGATGAGTTTTTTTCCTGCGTCCATTCTCCAAGCGGAAGAATTGTCAATTACAGTGGTACCCACTTCCGCGAACTTTGGTGCCCAGGCAAGTGAAGTTTCGCCGCCGGCAGAGAAAAGCGCGATGTCGGGCCTTAAAGCTACGGCTTCAGCGAGAGTTATTACGGTGTAAGACTGGTCTTTAAATTGAATTTGTTTGCCGGCTGATTTTTCAGAAGCCACCGGAATTAACGTATCGAGAGGGAAGTTTCGCTCCTCCAAAACTTTTAGCATTACTTCGCCAACCATTCCGGTAGCACCAACAACTGCGACTTTCATAAGTAAAATTTGGGGCGAAGTTACGAATTAACAAAAAGAAAAACCGCCGGGTGTGGCGGTTTAAAGGTTAAAAAATATGTAATGTAGCGGAACTTCTAAGAGCGGTTTTTAAGTGCATCGCGAATCTCCATCAGCAATTTTTCCTCATTGCTTGGAGCCGGAGGCGCAGCCGGTACGTCAGCCTCTTTCTTGCGCGAGGCATTGATCCCCTTAATAATCAGGAACAGGACAAATGCTACGATCAGGAAATTGATGACGGCAGAAAGAAACATACCGTATTTTACAGATCCAAATACTGTAAGCTCTTCGATTCGTGATAAATTGGCTGCATCCAAAGCTGGCTTAAGAACCAGTGGAGTAATCACATCCTCAATTAATGAGGTCACAATTTTGCCGAACGCAGCACCAATGATGACACCGATGGCCAGATCAACAACATTGCCTTTCATGGCAAATTCTTTGAATTCTTTAATCATTCCCATAGTTTGTTAATTTGTTTTGTTAAGTCAAAATTAACATTTTTAACTATTCCCTGTAAAAGATTCTTTTAACTCTTTGTGATATAGACGTCAGAATTTCGTACGGTATCGTATTTAAGGTTTCTGCCATTTCGCGAATGGACGGGTTTTCTCCTAAAATTATCACTTCTTGACCTTCGGTACACTCAATATGCGTACAGTCGGCCATAAGCATATCCATACAAATCGATCCGATAATCGGCGCGCGCAATCCGTTTATTACGAGATATCCCACTCCATTCCCCCAGGCGCGGCGGATTCCGTCAGCATAACCGACAGGCACGGTAGCTACGCGGGTCTTTCGGGAAGCAATAAATCGACGTCCGTATCCAACACTTTCACCCTCATCAATCCAACGAAGCTGCGAAATGACAGACTTTAAAGTACCGACGTGCGCTAACTCTTCCTGTTCAATTCTATCGTTTGATACGCCGTAAAGGCCTATGCCCAAGCGCACCATGTCATACTGAGCGGCCGGAAAATTTGAAATCCCCGACGTGTTAAGCAGATGGCGCAGCGGTTTGTATCCGATTCCTTCCATCAGGATATTACTTAGCCGCTCAAACAATCGGATTTGCTCGTTTGCGAAGTCGGCTAATGCCGGGTCATCGCTTGTGGCCATGTGTGACAAAATGCTTCGAACCGTAATGCAGGATTCATTTTCGAGTAATGCGATCAGTTCCGGAAGTTGTTCTTCTTCAAAACCAAGGCGGTGCATTCCGGTATCCAATTTAATGTGAACGGGGTATTTTGAGAGTCCAAGTTCACTCGCTTTGCGAATAAACATCTTTAGACCCCGCAAGCTGTATATCTCCGGTTCGAGTCCGTACTGAATGATCGAATCAAAACTCGTGGTCTCGGGATTTAGCACCATGACGGGCAGCGTAATCCCGCCGTTTTTTAAGGTAATGCCTTCATCGGCAAATGCAACGCCGAGGTAATCTACCCGGTGATATTCCAGCAGCCGCGCGAGTTCAAGGCTTCCGCTTCCATAGCCGAACGCCTTTACCATGGCCATCAGCCTCGTGCCCGGCGCAAGTTTGGACCGGAAATATGCAAGATTATGACTAATGGCATTCAGATTAATTTCAAGCGCCGTTTCATGGGTTTTTACTTCGAGCATTCGAACAATGCGTTCAAATCGAAAATGCCGCGCGCCTTTAATTAAAATCGTTTCATTAGCAAAGCTGCAATTGGCCGCATCGTCCAGAAAAGCGTCGGTGCCGCGGTAAACGGCAACATTTATAAAAAGGGAGGCGTATTTTGAAAGCGTTTCGCCGATGCCGATTACCCGCGTTATTTTATTTTCGCGAACCATTTCCGCTACGCGCTGGTATAACTTTTCTTCGGGTAGTCCGCTTTGAACGATGTCTGATAAGATAAGAGTTTTCGAATGCTGATGCTGACTTTCGAGAAAGTCTAACGCGATGGCAAGCGATTGGAAGTCAGAACTATAGCTGTCATCTATAAGCGTTGTGCCATTAATTCCATCTTTTACCTGTAGCCGCATCTGAACCGGAAAAAGAAGACCAAGCCGCTGCGCGATGGTTTTAGGATCGTACTTTAAATAAAGTAAAGTGGTGAGGCATGTCGCGGCATTTTCCAGGGACGCATGATCTGTAAACGGAATTTCCGCGTCGAAGGATTGCGCCCCAAATGTAGCAGTAAATCTGGTTTTCGGCCCTACTCGGGCCATTTCGATCATTACATCGGCATCGCCCTCGAAGCCCCATGTGAAACTGCGACAGGGTATTGAAACGGTATTGCGGTGAATGCAAATGTCGACTTCCGAAAACAAAGTGGCCTTTTCCAGTAGCTTTGCTTGTGTCGACACAAAGCCCTCGTCGTGGGCGGTTCCTAAATTGGTGAAGATGCCGATATTCGGGCGAAGTATCGAAGCCAGTCGGGTCATTTCGCCGGGTTGGGAAATGCCGGCCTCAAAAATTCCGAGCGTATGTTGTTCGTTGATGCTAAGTACTGACAGTGGTACACCTAATTGAGAATTATAACTTTTCGGACTTCGGATAATAGTATACTCAGGCGCCAGCAGAAAATTCAGCCATTCCTTTACAATGGTTTTTCCATTGCTTCCCGTAATACCGATTACTGGAATGTTAAATTTTGAGCGATGATCCGCGGCCAATTGTTGAAGGGCCAATAGAGTGTCGCCGACGAGGTAAAATGCCGCACCTTCGGTGAACTTCGGAAGTTCCGTAACTAAAAAATGCCTGACTCCCTGTTTTTGTAAATCCTGAATATAGTGATGGCCGTCCGTAGTGCTTCCTTTTAAAGCCACAAACAGCGTGTGCGCATTGTTATGGAGCGATCGGCTGTCGGTTGAAATGCGGTCGATTTCGCCCTGCGGTTCGCCGAAAATCCGGGCGTTTGTAGTTTCCGCAATATGTTGAGGCGAAAATCTCAAATTTCCTTGCTCTTTTTGGCATGAATAAGTTCTTCTTTTTCCTGTAATTCACGCATTGCGTGGAAGTAGGCTGCCCGGCTTAGCGGTTCGTATTCTTCCGTTTCACCGAGTAAAACTAAATTGTCGCTATCGGCTTTACGGAAACTGTAATTGGCGAGGTTTCCGGTTCGTGTACAAACGGCATGAACTTTTGTAACGTATTCTGCGGTTGCCATCAGAGCCGGCATCGGTCCGAAAGGATTGCCTTTAAAATCCATGTCGAGCCCGGCTACAATAACGCGTGTACCGCTGTTCGCAAGATCATTGCAGACATTGATGATTTCGTCGTCAAAAAACTGAGCTTCATCAATGCCAATTACATCGCAGCCTTGTGCCAGGATGCGGATATTTGCTGCTGCGGGTACCGGCGTGCAACGGATTTCGTTCTGATTGTGCGAGACTACCATTTCTTCATGGTAGCGAACGTCGATGGCAGGCTTAAAGATTTCGACTTTTTGTCTTGCAAATTGTGCGCGTCGTAACCGGCGGATTAACTCTTCCGTTTTTCCTGAAAACATCGAACCGCAGATGACCTCAATCCACCCGAACTGCTCTTTATGATTGACGGTATTTTCGAGAAACATTTTTTATTTTTCGGGCATTAAAAAAATTAGATTTGCTTACTTTGTAGCGGGATTGAAGCATGTAAAACCAGTCCCAAAAATAGCAAAATTTATCAACGTTGAACGGCTCAAAGCCAATTCTGCTAACAATTGAACGGCAAGCCTCTACAGTAACCTATTCACGATGAAAAAGAAAATCGAAGCCGAACTGATCAGCATCGCACATCGCATCCTTCAAATGAAAAATCGTTCGGATGTCAATGCGCTGCACAAGGAGGTGGAAAAGTTGTATTCCGCATTATCGGTCCTGAAATTTACTGAGGAATATCTGAGCGAACCCCGGCCAAGCATTGTGCAGTCTGACGTAGAATCTGCTCTTGAAAAAATGCTTGCACAGCCGGAGGAAGAAGAAGCAGTTGCTGAGGTAGAAATGAGTGAAAGTGAGGAAAGTGCTGCTGTACCGACCGAGCTGCCTCATGTAGAACCTGAAATACAAGTTGAGCAAAGTGCTCCGCAAACAGAGGAAGCAACGGTTCAGGAAGCAGTGCCGCAAGAAAGTGCAGAGGATAATAATGAAGCTGTAACAGCCGAAGAAAGGACCGACTCTGCGCCGGAGGCAACCGGCGAACAGCGCGAAACTTCCGCAGCTGAAGTATCGGATCCTGTTTTTACGCCAGCTTTTGAGTGGGCCTTCGAACAAAGCGAAGAAGCTAAGGAAACGCCGCAATCAGGCGCTCCTGAATCGGCTCTTGACGTACAGGAAAAAATGGCACAGGCCGAAATTGCCTTCGAAGATTTGCTTGGTCCGGGATATAAGGATCCTGTTTTTGTGAAATCCGACGAAGCGCAACCAGCGACGCCCGTAAACAGTCCGATCGAGAATGTGATCCCGATTACCCGCAAAGCCGATTCCGTTCAGGTTATCAAAATGAACAATACGGAACTGGCAGACCGCACGGTTTCCTTAAACGACCGCCTTTCAAAGGGTATAACGGTCGGACTTAATGACCGTATTGCGTTTGTCAAACATCTTTTCAATAACAGCAATGAAGATTACAACCGTGTGTTGTCTCAGTTAATTACATTTTCAACGATGGAAGAGGCACGAGAATTCATCGATCACATGGTAAAACCCGACTACAACAATTGGATCGGCAAAGAAGAGTATGAGGAGCGATTTCTGGAAGTTGTAGAGAAGAAATTTTTGTAGGTGAACGGCAGGCTTTACATCGTTCCTACGCCTATCGGTAATTTAGACGACATGACCTTCAGAGCGATAGCCGTTTTGAAGAGCGTCTCCCTGATTCTGGCAGAAGACACGCGAAACAGCGGGAAGTTGCTGAAACATTTTGATATCGAGACCCGAATGGTCAGTCACCACATGCACAATGAGCATAAGACGGTGGATCAACTCGTACAACGAATGGCCGCGGGCGAACGTATGGCATTGATTTCTGATGCCGGAACTCCTGCTATAAGCGATCCCGGATTTTTGCTGGTGCGCGCCTGCGTCGAAAATAAGGTTGATGTGGAATGCCTGCCCGGAGCAACTGCCTTTGTTCCGGCGCTTGTCAATTCCGGACTTCCCAATGACCGTTTTGTTTTTGAAGGTTTTCTTCCCGAAAAGAAAGGAAGGCAAACACGTCTTGCACTGCTCGCTGATGAAAACCGCACAATGATCTTTTATGTTTCTCCCCACAAATTGGTAAAAACCTTGTCCGAACTCGCAACCGTTTTCGGATCGGAACGCCGGGCTTGCGTTTCGCGGGAATTGTCGAAACTTCACGAAGAAAATTTTCGCGGCACACTGTCGGAATGTTTTCACCATTTCTCGCAGAAAACGCCCAAAGGCGAAATCGTGCTCGTGGTTGCGGGGCGTGAATTAAAGCGCAAAGACAAAGACGAATCTCCGGTTTAGTTTGCCTCAACCGGCGTGAACGAAAATGTGCTGCCGGAAAATAACCCTAAATCCGAAATTTTTAAATCCGGAATTACGAGCAAGGCCATAAACGACAAGGTCATGAAAGGCGCACGTAGCGTACTTCCAAGTGCTTTGGCCATTTCGTCGAGTTCCTGATAGAGTCTGCCCGTTTGAATACCATCCTGATCGCTCATAATTCCGGCCACGGGCAAGGGTAATATTTTTTCCGAATCGTCGTCTACCGCGCAGATGCCACCTTTGTGCCTGATGATGAGGTTTACGGCCTTCGTAATGGCAGTATCGCTCGTTCCGACAACAACAATATTATGGCAGTCATGTGCCACCGAGCCGGCAATAGCTCCGCGATGAAGTCCGAAATTCTTTACAAACGCCACGGCTGGCGGTGCGTCCGAGTAACGGTTTACTACGCAGATTTTTAATAAATCCCGCGCGGGATCCGCAACGGTGAAATTGCCATCCGTTGTAGCATCAAAAACAAGCTCTTTGGTTATCAATTGGCCGTCCAACGCTTCAATTACCCTGATTTTTTCCATTGCGGGAAGTTCGAAATCGGAAGCAATTTTAGGCCTGCAGGCAAACTTGTTCGGCGTTTCAAAGGGCACCGAAGCGATATAGCTGCGCCCATTTTCTGCCACGAGTTGGCCGTCGATATAGGTTTGAATCGGATTAAAATTGGTGAGATCTTCTACGACTATAAAATCCGCTGGGTCGTCCACCCTCAATAACCCTGATCGGAGATTGTAATGTAAAACCGGGTTGATGCACGCCATTTGAAGCACGTCAAAAACATGGCATCCCGCTGCGACTGCCCGTGCACAAAGTTGGTTAATGTGACCCAATAAAAGATCGTCGGGGTGTTTGTCGTCAGAGCAGAACATCATTTCAGGAAAATGAGTCGGAATCAATGGCGCCAGTGCATCGAAGTTCTTGGCCGCGGAGCCTTCGCGAATCAGAATTTTCATGCCTAACCGAAGTTTCTCCTCAGCTTCATCAGCGGTAACGCATTCGTGATCGGTGGAAATTTTAAAAGAACAATATTTCTCCAGGTCCTTTCCGCGTACACCGGGAGCATGCCCGTCGATGGGTTTCCCGGCTTCATCAGCAGACCGCAGTTTTTGTAACACTTCCGGATCTTCGTGAATTACACCGGGATAATTCATCATTTCAGCTAAATAATAGATATCATCGTTTTTTAGTAATTCTTTGATCTGTCGGGCATCAATGCAGTCGCCTGCCGTTTCAAAAGCAGTTGCCGGCACGCACGACGGAGCGCCGAAGTGAAATTTGAAAGGGATGGATTTTCCGTTATCTATCATAAAATGTACACCATCAACCCCCAAAACATTGGCAATTTCATGCGGATCGGAAACGGTAGCGACGGTGCCGTGAATTACTGCCATACGCGCAAATTCTGATGGAACAAGCATCGAGCTTTCGATATGAATATGAGCATCAACAAACCCGGGCATAATAAAGTAGGGCGGGGCATCGGGCACTCTTTTAATTTCTTTGATTTTCCTGTTTTCGACAATTACTTCGCCGGGATAAATCGTCCGGCTGAAAACATCAACTATTTGTCCGCGTATTTTCATGATTACTCTTCTGTCTCAAATGTACTTTTAGTTTACGGGAAAACCGTAAAATCGGATGTATTTTTGCGCTTACTTTTGAACAAAAACATGAGGTGGACGCTACTTCCGAGGCCTGATGACTTTACAACCAGGCAGCTCGCCACAGAGCTGGGGGTCGACTATGGCGTGGCGGCTTTGCTGGTGATGCGTGGCGTGACAACATTTGATCAGGCGCGCACTTTTTTCCGACCCTCGTTGCAGGATTTGCACGATCCGTATTTGATGAAAGATATGGATCGGGCCGTCGAACGAATACAAAGTGCTATTTCACGAGGGGAGCGCATTTTGGTATTCGGAGATTATGACGTGGACGGAACGACTTCGGTAGCCATGATGTCGTCGTATCTGAAAACCATTCACGATAAGGTAGACACCTATATTCCGGACCGCTATCGCGAAGGGTACGGCGTGTCGCGTGAGGGAATCGATTACGCCGCGCAAACGGGTTGCCGGCTGATTATTGCCCTCGATTGTGGGGTCAAAAGCGTCGAGCTTGTTGCTTATGCAAAATCGATTAATGTCGATTTTATCATCTGCGATCACCACCGACCGGGTGACCAATTGCCCGATGCTGTTGCCATTCTCGATCCGAAACGTTCGGACTGTTTTTATCCGTATGATGAATTATGCGGATGCGGCGTTGGATTTAAACTCATTCAGGCACTTGCCGGCAGTCGCGGACAAGGTATTGCCGACTTACTGCCCTATCTTGATCTTGTAGCAACAGCAATTGCGGCAGATATTGTTCCGATTACGGGAGAGAATCGCGTGCTGACCACATTTGGACTTCAGGTAATCAATTCAACACCGCGTCCGGGAATAAAAGCACTTTTGGGCAGTGCGGAAAATCGTGAAGTCTGTGTAACAGATCTTGTATTTATTGTCGCGCCGCGGATCAATGCTGCGGGTCGAATTAAGCACGGAAAGGAGGCGGTTCGACTATTGGCGGAGATTGATTCGGATGCTGCCAAAATTTTTGCGGCTGAAATTGAGCAGTATAATGCGAGTCGGAAGAATCTCGACAAAAAAATTACGCAGGAAGCATTGCAACAAATTGAACAGGCAGGCGAGCAAGACCGTTTTACCACGGTTGTTTATCAGGAAACCTGGCATAAAGGAGTTATTGGCATTGTTGCATCACGCCTGATCGAAACGTATTACAGACCAACGCTTGTCTTCACCAAATCGGGAGAAAAACTTGCGGCTTCTGCCAGATCTGTCCGGAATTTTGATGTTTATAATGCGCTGGAAGCCTGCGCCGAGCATCTGGAACAATTTGGCGGCCATATGTATGCTGCGGGCATGACGATAAAGGAAGAAAATTTTACCCGGTTTAAAGATGCGTTTGAGCAGGTTGTGGCACGTACTGTGTCTCCTGAGCAACTCGTTCCCGAAATTGAAATCGACGCAGAAGTATCGTTTTCAGAACTAACACCGCGATTCCGGCGTTTGATAAAACAATTTGAACCCTTCGGTCCGGCCAATATGGCGCCTGTTTTTATAACAAGAGGTGTAGTTGATAGCGGCTTTGCAAAGTGTATCGGTGAAGACGGAACGCACCTGAAAGCGTTTCTGAAGCAAGGAAATATTGGAGTGGGAGCCGTTGGATTCGGACTCGGAAAAAAAGCCGATTTGTTATCAAACCGCCAACCCGTGGACGTAATCTACACCGTGGAAGAAAACAATTGGAACGGTACGACATCGCTTCAATTGCGACTTAAAGATCTTCGGCGTTCGGGTCAAATGTGAGCAGTTTAAACGAAGTTCCGTCAAACACACCGTAGGTAAAATACGTGATCCAATCTCCCAGATTTATATAAGTACTATCGGGGCCGATTTGTATTTCGAGTGGTAGGTGGCGATGACCAAAAACAAAGAAATCATAATGTTTGGATTCGAGTTTTCTTCGGGAATACTGCACCAGCCATTCGTTGTCTTCGCCTAAAAACTTCACATCGGCTTCGCCAGAAATCAGTTTGTTTTTAACGGAAAGATATTGAGCAAGGCGCACACCAAGATCAGGATGGAGCCACCGGAAAAGCCACTGTGAAAGCGGGGCACGAAAAACTTTCTTCATTCGCTTGTATCCCAGGTCTCCCGGGCCAAGTCCGTCCCCATGTCCGATTAAAAAACTTTTACCATTCAGATAAAACTCCATTGGTTTTTTATATACCGGGATATCGAGCTCTTTTTCAAAATAATCACCGATCCACATGTCGTGGTTTCCTGTGAAAAAATGGATGGGAACCCCGCTGTCGCGGATTTCAGCCAATTTTCCAAGGACGCGGACAAAACCTTTAGGTACAACCGTTTTATACTCAAACCAAAAATCAAATAAATCGCCTAAAATGAAAATTGCTTCGGCGTCGTGACGGACTTTCTCCAGCCATGCTACAAATTTTACTTCACGTGGACGGCTGTCTTCGGGCGTTGGAGCACCGAGATGATGGTCAGAAGCGAAGTAAAATTTTCCCATTGAATTCACAGAAAACAGATTGAGCGCAAATATACCGGAATAAATTTTTTATGGCAGGAGGACAAAAAATCTTTTAAAGGCTGAGAATTTAACTTTAGGGTTCAAAAATATTGTTAAATTTGGGAGCCCCTACTTAGATTCAGCATTTTCATTCTAACTATTAATCCTTCACTATGAGAAAAATTACTTTTTTTCTTCTGTTGTTTTTTTCTCTGGGTGTCAAGGCGCAAACATTTTCGGAAGGCTTTGAAAGCTCCAATCTTCCTGATCTTGCGACAGATACCTGGAATCTCGGAACTACAGGACTTGGCTCCAATGGGATCTGGGGAGTATTTGACAACGGTATCGGTCTGAGCCAAAGCTGGAAACCAGCTGTAGGAGCTGCCTTGTCACATACCGGAAACCAGGCGGCGTTTAAAGATCGGGAAAACAACGGCCCGTTAAACACGAGCCGCGACTACCTGGCAACGCCTCGGATTACCGTGCCAAATAATGGGCAATTGCGTTTTTATGCGCGTTCCGGTTTCCTCGGCAATCAGGGCGCATTGTATAAAATTATGGTTGCTCCCGGCACTGCGGCGCAAAACGATCCCGCGGCTTATACCATGATTGAAGAGTACACCGAGGACGAGTTAAATGCCGTTTTTAACGTGTACGAAGAGAAAGTTGTAAGCCTTGCTGCCTTCGAGGGGCAACAGGTTTATGTAGCTTTTGTAATTGAGTTTACGCAATCCAACAGCCCTGCGCTGGCCGGTGAACGCTGGTTGGTGGATGATGTGCAGATTGTAGAGCAATGTCTCGACCCAACAACATTAACCGCAAGTAACATTACACAAACCAGTGCTACCTTGTCCTGGGCCAATCCGGGAGGTGCGTCGCAATGGGAAATCGAAGTTATACCGGTAGCTGCTGCGCCAATGGGCACAGGCACACCGGTGGCAACCAATAATTTTGTTGCTACCACTACGCTTCCTGCCGGCGTGCCATTTACCGCGTCTACGGATTACAAATTTTATGTTCGTGCGATATGCTCGGGCGGTATTCCAAGTGAGTGGGTAGGTCCATTTAACTTTTCCACACAAACGCCGGGCTTTACCTGTGCATCGCCGATTCAGATAAACTTGCCTTTCTCGACAACCGACAACACAAATGCATACGACGATACCACAGATGTGGCTCAGGGCAACAACTGTGGAGGCGGGTTTACCAACTTTATGACGGGGAACGAAGTCTTCTATTCTTACACCGCTACCGAGTCGGGCGCCATCAGCATTACCATGACGCCTACCGGAAATAACTCTGGATTATTCGTATATGAAGGTTGCGCCAATGTTGGTGTTAACTGTATTGCGGGTGTAGCGGATAATGGAAGTGCGGTGCGCGAAATTGAAAGCCTCGCCGTTACTGCCGGAACTACGTACATTATCGTAATTTCCAGCGGAAACTTTACGCAAACCGTTGGCTATGACTTAGTAATTCAGGAGCTAAACTGTGCAGCTCCTACTGACCTTTCGGCCATTGCAACAGGTGTTGATTTAACAGATCCTGCAAACCCTGTTTATTCTGCAACTATCAGTTGGGGTAATCCTGGTGGCGCTGCTGCATGGGAGTATGCTGTACTTCCGTTAGGTTCGCCGATTCCGGCAGGTGCAGGTATTACTGCATCCACCAATGCAGGTGTGCCAATCACGACCTTGCTTAATGGTACTGCACTGGAATTAGGATGCTACGAACTATGGGTTCGCGCTGCTTGCGGTGACGGAACTTTTAGTCCGTGGGAGGGGCCTTATGAGTTTTGTACTACCACCTGTGATGTAGGTTGTACGTATTCTTTCGTGATGACCGATACTTTCGGAGACGGATGGAATGGCAACACCATGAATGTGGTGCAGAACGGGAACATCGTCGAAACCATAGGCGGTACGTTTACTACCGGAAATGGTCCGATAATCGAAACAGTTACACTTTGCGACGGGCCATTCCAGCTCGTGTGGAATACAGGGGGCGCTTTTGCCGGCGAAGTAGGAGTGAGTATCATTAACTCCTTTGGTCAGACGATCTACACTAAAGAGCCCGGACAAGGTGCACAAGGCACAACCCTATTTAGCGGTGTAGTAAACTGCGCGCAGCCGGATTGTCTTCCTCCGCTGAATGTTACCTGTAACAACCCGACTACCGGAGGCGCAACCTTAAGCTGGACTCCAAACGGACCTGCGCCACTTTCATGGGAAATCTACGCTGCTCCTGCAGGTGCGCCGGCGCCGGATGCTGCGACAGTACCCACGGCGACCGCAACACAAAGCCCGTTTGATATTACAGGACTTTTAGCAGATACAGAATACACGTATTATGTAAGAGCAATTTGCGCAGGAGGTGGGTTAAATCCATGGTCTGCGCCATCACAGCCATGTACGACATTACCAACATGTCCGAAACCCACAGGGCTCAATGTAACCAACATTACGCAAACCTCTGCCTTGTTAAGCTGGACTGCCGGTGCGGCGGAAACAGCCTGGGAAGTAATCGTACTCCCTCAGGGAAGTCCGGCACCGACGGCAACCACTACAGGATGGCAGCCGTCTGCTACTACAAGTTTCACATGGGAAAACCTAACATCAGGCACTCTGTATGATTTTTATGTACGTGCAGTTTGTACGCCGACCGATTCCAGTACATGGGCTGGACCTTTCGGATTTAATACTACGATTTGCGACCCGGTTAACCAATGTTTGTACACCTTTAACCTGACGGATACGTTTGGTGATGGCTGGAATGGCAATACAATGAACGTGGTACAAAATGGCGTTGTGGTTGCAGTTCTCGGAGGATCATTTACCACCGGTACCGAAGCTACACAAACCGTTGCACTTTGTAATGGAGTTCCTTTCCAACTGGTTTGGAATACCGGAGGTGCTTTTGCCGCCGAAGTAGGAGTGGAAGTTGTAAGCTTCCTTGGCGATGTGATTTATACTAAGGCACCAGGCACAGGTTCTCAGGGAACAATTTTATTTGAAGGCACGGCCGAGTGTGTTGTTCCAACATGCTTGAAGCCAAACAACCTTCTGGTGACGAATATTACTTTAAATACTGCACAGGTACAGTGGACAGAGAATAATACACCTCCGGCCACCTCATGGGACGTAATTGTACTGCCTGCGACAGCCCCTGCGCCATTAGCCGATGCGACCGGATGGGTAAATACTACCGAAAACCCGTTCACCTTGCAAGGACTTGACGCAGCTACGAATTATAGAGTCTATGTAAGAGCGGTATGTTCTGATACCGATAAAAGTTTCTGGAGTCTGGGCTCCACATTTAATACACCGACCTGTCAGCCAAGCAACCTGTGTGAGTACACGTTTGTTATGGTGGATTCCTTTGGCGATTCCTGGAACGGTAACACCATGAATATTACCCAGAACGGAATTTTAGTAACTACACTAACAGGACCAACGTTTGCAGATGATTCTAACCCTGTATCGGTAATAGTGCCACTTTGTAACAACCTTCCTTTTGAACTTTTCTGGAACACCGGCGGTGCCTTTCCGGGCGAAGTCGGAATTACAATTTTAAATCAGGACGGAGTACAGGTTTATACCAAGGCACCGGGTACAGGTGCGCAGGGAACATCATTGTTCAACGGAACTGTACAGTGCGTACCATTCACATGTCCGAAACCCGTTCAACTGCAAGTTCAGAATATTACTGAAACCAGTGCGCAATTATTCTGGACTGAAGCAGGGACCGCTACTCAATGGGAAATCTACGTAGTACCTGTGGGTACTCCTGCACCTACAACGGCAACCAGCGGAACATTGGTTTCTACCCAGCCATTTACCATTACAACACTTACATCCGGTACTGCGTATGTGTTCTATGTGCGCGCAATATGTTCGGACAGTGATATCAGCAACTGGTCAGGTCCTATTCCTTTCAACACACCGATCACTAACGACGAATGTGAAACGGCAATACCGGCACCGGTAAATCCTAACCAGTCGTGCGCACAAACTGTAAGTGGAACGGTAATCGGTGCTACAGCATCCGATGATCCTAACAACTGTTTCGGTACAGCGGATGACGATGTATGGTTCAGTTTTGTGGCCACCTCTACCGCGCACTCGATCACGTTCTCAAACTTCGGCGGATCAACCGGCGATTTGTTTCACGCACTTTACTCGGGTGATTGTGGTTCGTTGACTCAATTGTATTGCAGTGATCCGGAACAAAGTACTGCTACTGATCTGGTAATCGGACAGACATACTATATCCGTGTCTATACCTGGACATCTACGCCAAACCAAACCTCAACGTTTACGCTTTGTATCGGTACTATTCCACCACCGATCACAGCGTCTACCACCGAATATACTGTACCCGAGCTGGTTCAGGAAATTCTCCTGAATGACACTTGTGCCAGCGTGTCGAACATCACGTGGTCTACCGGTCCGGATGCAACTTCCAATGGTATCGGTTACTTTACAAAGAACGGAAGCACATTCCCGTTTGATGACGGAGTGGTATTAACAACCGGAAATGCTAACCGCGCACCGGGCCCGAACGACGAGGTTATCGGGGACGGATTTGGTTTAGGTTGGGAAGGCGATCCGGATTTGCAGGCCATTGTAAACTCAACTGGAAATACAGATGAAGTACTAAATGCCACAATTCTCGAGTTTGATTTCGTGCCGCTTACACCAAACTTCAGCTTCAATTTCTTGTTTGCATCTGAAGAATATGGTACGTTTCAGTGTACGTTCTCCGATGTGTTTGCGTTCTTGTTGACTGATACTTCTACGGGTGTAACAACAAACCTCGCAGTTGTACCTAACACTACTACGCCAATTGCCGTAGTTACTATTCGTGATGAGGCATTTAACCCTGCCTGTGATTCTGTCAACCCTGAATTTTTTGGCGACTACTACCAATTGCCGGAAGGGTTAAGTCCGCTGGGTTCACCGACTAACTTTAACGGAATCACTGTGCCTCTAACAGCACAGGCTACGGTGGTGCCGGGAACTACCTACCACATCAAACTGGCTATTGCCGATTATCGCGATACAGCATTTGATTCGGCAGTGTTCCTTGAGGGTGGAAGTTTCGGACTCGGAGATCTGGATCTGGGTGAAAACCTTCTTGAATCTACAAACACTGCTGTTTGTGAAGGAGAGAGCATTACGCTGCAAACCGGATTGGATCCGGCGACCTATACTTTCCAATGGTCTAAAGGCGGCGAAATTCTGGATGGAGAAACTACTCCGAATCTCTTGGTAGATGAAGAGGGAACTTATACTGTAAGTGTTACATACACCGGAACAACGTGTTCAGGATCCGATGATATTGTAGTAGAATTTTATCCGGAGATTGTTCCGGGTAATGCGCCTACACTTTTCTTCTGCGATCAGTCAGGCACGGGTACTTTTGATCTTACTCAGAACACTGAGGAAATTCTTGCTCCTCTGAGCCCTGATTATACACTTACATACTACCTCACTCAGCAAGATGCAGAGCAGGATGTAAATCAGATCACCAATCCTACGGCATATACCAACATTTCCAATCCGCAAACTATTTTTGTGAAGGTGTTGAATAATGTGACCGGATGTTTTGGCACTACCAGTTTTGCAATCGAAGTGCAGGATCTTACACCACAATTTGATCTGGTGGATACAGTTAACATCTGCGCGGGTAGTTCACAGCTGGTGAGCATTTCACCAACGAATTTTAATTTAGATGAAGCTACATACAGCTGGACGCTTAATGATGCTCCGCTAAGTATTACTGCACCTTCAATTACCATATCGGAAGCAGGAGTTTATGCTGTTACCGTAAATCGCGGTGGTTGTATTGCAACGGATAGCTTTACCGTTACTGTTACTCCGATTCCTACACCGGACACCCTCCCTAACGTTACGGTTTGTGACAGTTTTGTTTTGCCGGAGTTGAGTGAGAACAATGGATACTTTACTCAGAGCGGTGGTCAGGGTCAGTCTTTGGCTGAGGGCA